>ENA-OYXU01000168-OYXU01000168.1-human-gut-metagenome-genome-assembly--contig:-NODE-168-length-27991-cov-4.764247_pt1 | contig 27991 bp, 25 predicted proteins | sample MGYA00243243_ERZ653435 | MGnify/ENA primary metagenome ERZ653435 (study PRJEB26926, sample SAMN06165113) | human gut metagenome | biome: ENVO:00009003; feature: ENVO:2100002; material: ENVO:00002003... | reverse complement strand
CATATATGCGTGCCTACATCGACATGTCGCAGCTGCAGGAGTCGGACATGGTCTTCGACGAGGCCAACCATACGGTTCAGATCACTCTGCCCGCGGTGACCACGGAGGTGACCGGGCGCGACATGACCATGCGCAAGGAATACGAGAACATCGGACTGTTCCGCTCGGAACTGGACAGCAAGGAACGCGCGGAGATGAAGGAGAAGGCAAACGAGTCGTTCGTGCGCGAGGTGCAGCGGAATCCTCAGTTCAGAAAACAGTTGACGGAGGCGGCCCAGCGAAAGGCACGCAAGTATTTCGAGGCAATGTGTGAGTCGGCCGGTTATGTGGCGAGCATAACATTCAAGTGACAGGAATCGGTTACAAGTCATGATGTAAGGAAAACAGTAGGATGAAGAAATTTTTAATCGCGAAAATAGCGGCGGTCGCCGCAGTGGCATGCCTGCTGGTGGCAGCGGGGATATATGTGGTGCATAAAGTCAAGACCTCGGGTCCGGAGAAGACCTATGAGGTGGCGGAGGGAAAGGTGACGGACCTGCGCCAGCTGGCTGAACTCTGTACGGTGGATATCTACAGCGAGGTGCCTGTGCTGGACACCATAAACAGCAAGGTGCTGTTCGGCATCCAGAAACAGCGCGGCAGCGTGAGTTTCGACCTGGAGAAACTTCAGGTCAACGCGGAGGGCGACACGGTGCGGGTAACGCTGTCGCCCGAGATTGTGGAACTTTACGAGTCCACAGACTCCAACTCTTGGGAAGTGGTGGACACGAAGTCGCTGAAACTGCTGGGCAGGGGACGTCTCACGGCGGATGAGGACAACATGGTGAAGAGGCATATCAAGGCAAAGTCCATACGCGAGCTGTACAGGAACGGCACAATCAAGCGCGCACGCGCCGAGGCCTGTGTAAACCTGCGGGAAATGTACTCCAAGGTCTACAGGAAGCCGGTGGTGGTGACTGATCCTACTCCGGCCGGCAACGCGGCCACGGCGGTCAATAGGTGATCAGTCCCAGGTCCCGGTTTTCGCGGGTGCGTTAGATTCTATAGGTCGTAGAACATATCAAGCAACTGCGGCCGGTAGACCTTGCTGATCTTGATGTCGGTTATGTTGTCATATGGTGGCACCAGCCGACATTCGTTGCCTGAGATCATGGATATGAAGCCTATATTCACAATGTAGCTCTTATGCGTGCGGACGAACTGCGGACCGTAGTTCAGGATCGTGTCGGCGGTGGTGTTACGTTTCAGGATGATATGCTGCAGTGTGCTCAGCACCACCTCCCAGAGCTTGCGGTTTGTGTCATACCGGAAGAACACCACGTCGCGGGGGAACAGTATCATCCTGTCGTTGGTTATGGTGGTCACCGAGATTCCTGTAGGCACGCCCTGAGCCGCCCGCATGCAGGCCAGACGGTCGGCAGGAGGAGTAGCCGGCGTGTTTCTGCGCGCGCATGCCAGCTTGTATCGGTTCATTATCAGGTTCAGTTCGTCCGGATCGTATGGTTTCAGCAGGAAGTCGAACGCCTCCATGCGCAGGGCCTGCATCAGGTACTTGCTGTAAGTGGTATAGAACACGAAACGAGTGTCGGCACCGCCTAATTCCTTGAGTTCGTCCAGGATGTCAAGGGCAGAGACGTCGTTGAGCTCAATGTCAAGGAACACCAGGTGGGGAGTAAGCTCGCGCATCATCTCCACAGCCTGCCGCGAGTCGGAAGCCTCGCCGCATACGGAGACCCAGTCGTATTTGCGGAGTCCGTCACGAAGCAGCCTGCGTGACGGAGCATCATCGTCAACTATAAGAATCTTGGGATTTTCCATGGATAACAAAATTGAAGTTAGTGGGTATTGTAATCGCGGCCAGGTAACCAGCATGCTGCGGATTGTCGGTCCATTGACCTATGTCGCAGCGGATTACCTCGCGTTTCTTCTCGTTCAGTATCTCCAGCGTGCCCATCACGATCTTGAGACCCTGGCGCGTGGAGTCAGGCGACGGGGAGGCGTCGGGACTGCAGTTGTTCAGCACCTCGATGCGGATTGCGCCGTCGATATGGAACGCCTTGACCATAAGCATCCGTACCTGGTCCTGCGGCAGTGACCTGAAGCCATGCTTGAAGGCGTTCTCGACAAATATCTGCAATACCATCGACGGCACATTCACCTGAGCCGGATCCACATCCTGCGCTATGTCGCACACATATTCCAACGGAGCCGTCATGCCTTCGCTCTCTACCTTGATGAAATCGTCCAGGAACGCCAGGTCGTCTGCAAGCGATACCGAGAGGACGTCGGCCATATACTGCTGGCGGCGCAGCAGCCGGACCAGTGCGTCCAGGTTTGACGGCTGTCCGTTCTCGCGCGCGGCGATCTCATGGTTCAGCACATTGTAGATGAAGTGAGGGTTGATGCGTGCGCGGAGGCTTTTGAGCCGCAGCGCTATGATGCGGTGCAGCATCCTTTCCTCGCGGATGCTTGACATCCGGCGCATCAGCAGAATCACCATGACCAGCAGCAGGATCACGATGAGGGCAACGATAGCCAGCGCCAGGTTGCGGCTCTGCACCTTGCGGTGCATCTCTAGGTCTTTGCTGAGTTCCAGCACCTTTGCATCGCGCTCATAGCGCATCTGCCGCTCGGACATGCTGAGGCGCTGGGCCTCGCTCCGGATCGAGTCCTCGTAGGCGCTGTAATCCTTCTCGGCGCGGAAAGCCTTCTCCCACTGGCCGGTGCCGGCGTAGTAGTCCTTGAGGAAAGCCAGACGCTCGGTCTTCTGTTCCGGGCGTGACTCGGCCCCTGAGGATTTCAGTTCGTCAAGCATCTTCGTGACCTGGTCGTAGCGGCCCTGTATGGTGCTGAGCTGCATCTTCTGGGTGCGGATATGTTCCTTTATGTATTCGTTGGGCTGGATATCGGTGAAGTATGGCTCCGTCTGGGCAATCAACTCGGCCGCCTTGTCGGGCTAATTGAGCTTCAGGTAGATGTCCGTCAGGTTGGCGCGGCAGAAGTAAGCCTCCCATTCCAGCGAGGGATTGGCCTGCAGCAGCGAGTCGAGACGCTGGAACATCACCAGCGACTCGCGGTAGCGATGCTGCTCGTACAGGTCATGTCCCTGGTTGTTCAGGTAATGGAACTTGTCGTCGACGGTCATCTCGTCCCAGTATTGTCCGGCGCGTTTCCACCAGATGCGGCTCTGGTCGAAGTCGCGCATGTCCGTATAGGTTGACGCCAGTCCAAGATAGGCTATTATCTTCGTCTTGGACTTCAGGCCGGCTGAGTCGGCGATCTGGATGGCCCGTGAGAAGTAGTCGGCTCCAAGGTCGTACATTCCATTGTTGCGGTAAGCGCCCGCCAGATTCGAGTATGTGGCGCTGCGCAGTTCCGGACTGGACCCTTCGGGCAGGAAGTCCAGAGCCTTCTTGTAATAATATATGTTTGAGTCGGGATTGTAATGGAACCTGGTGTAATATCCGGCCTTGATGGAGTACATCCGGCTTCGCATCAGCCTGCGGGCGTTGTTGTCGGTGTTGGCGTCGAGATACCGGGCCAGGGAATCCACCTGCCTGATCAGGTCCTCGGGACGGCTGGCATAATATGACACTATGGCCTGATGCGTCAGGCCACGGTAATACATGTCGGAGTCGCCGCACGCCAGACCCTGCTGTTTCTCATGGAGAGTCACCCTCAGCGCTCCGGCTATGGAACCGGCGGCAATCGAATCGTCAACCTGACTGTGCAGGTCATTCCCGCCGACCGTATCTTCCCCTCGGCTATGGCATGATACGGATAGGCTGAGCAGTGCGGCGCCGCCAATAATGTAAGTTATCCAAGTTTTGAGCAACTTCATAGTTAGTGTCAAACTGTCCAAAAATGATCCGGTTATACTTATTTGAATGTGGTTATAACATTCTTTTGCAAATTTAACAATAAATTTGCAAATATATAGGTGTGGAATGACTTAAAATTTCCCTGTTGTGGCCCGATTTGGGCGTTTCAGGCGATGGATAGCTCCTTTCAGTCGCTATTTGACATTATGGCGGTTTTGTAATTCAAAGGATTGGACTAACTTTGTAGTGAAAACATGACCGAAACTGAGCGACGTGATGATGGTCAATGTTTACAAATGGATAAGAAACACACATTAGGAGAAGCATAAAGAAGTCGCAAGGTTCATAACTATTTACTCCTAACTTACAATCAAAGGAAACGGGTTCCGTCCAGTCCGGATGGAGTCCGTTTTTCTGGTTAAACATCGAAAGTATCGAGCAGGGACAGTCTATACCGGTATGCCCGGGACTTCTTCAGGATCGCGCGGGACATAAGGAACGCCTTGTATATCATGTTGGCGATGCGTGTTGTGCCACGTGAGCGGTTCAGCCGGTAATAAGTCATGCGGCTCCGTTCATTGCGTTCCAGCCTGGCCGCGCTGAATCCGTCGTCATCGTAGCTGCCTCCCTCCAGGTGCTGTATGCTGGCCTGCGGTACGTTCACCACCTTATAGCCGGCTTTATGCACACGATTGCACAGGTCGGTCTCCTCATAATACATGAAGAAATCAGGATGGAATCCATCCAGACTGCGGGCCACGTCGGCGCGTATCATAAGGTCCGCGCCCGAAATGTATCCCACCTCGATGGGCCGGGCGGTGTGGTTGTATCGTGAATTGCGGCCGAAGGCCATCTTCTCAAGACGCAGGTGAAAGAACTCGTTCATCTCCCAGCGGATGCCGGGCATGATGCGGCGGTAAGAGAGGGTTGGCGCCATATCGGCGTCGAGCAGGTTGCCGCCGGCTATCCCGGCTTCAGCATGGCTGTCAAGGTAGTCTGACAGAATCTTCACGGCGTTGTTCAGCAGGATGGTGTCGGGATTCAGGCAGAACATGTTGCGTCCGCGTGCAATCTTGAATCCCGCGTTGTTGGCACGGCCGAAACCGATGTTGTCGTCCAGCATCACATAACGGATGTCGACATCCGGAAACATACTGCCGAATCGCTCAGGCAGGTCTTTCTCGCTGTTGTTGTCAACAACGATGACTTCATATTCCACCCCTTGGGTCAGCGTCAGGACGCTGCGCAACGAGTCTGCGATCATTCCAGACGTGCCGTAGTTGACGTAAATTATCGAGATGTCCATGCTTTTCTAACGGCGTTCTGTCGCGAATGCGTATGTGGCCGCGTGCCTGGACACCAAAAAAGCTGCCCTGAGGCAGCTTCTATGAAATCAGGATAACTGATTATATTCAACATTAACCAAGAAACAAATCTTTGATAAGTCTTATGCTCTTTACTGTGGCCTTCCATCATCGGAATGTACGGCTTTCTTCTAATCTAACACTAACATTAACTCTAATACGAATCGGATTAACAGAGAGTTCAAAAAATAAAGGTTGTTGAAACTGTTATTGGAAATAAAGGTTGTTGACGCTATGGGTTTATTTCCTTCTTTCTTTACGACTGCAAAATTAACGGCATATCGGCATCCGTATGCGACAAGGAGTGTAATAGTAGTGGATTAATTATGCTAAACGTCATGTATACAGAGATTAGACTGAAAGCATAATGGGTGAGATAGTAGTGAAAAATTAGGGATTTTCTCCTTGTGTCCAAGTTGTATCAAGCCCTTGAGCCATGGATCACATCACCTCGTGCAGACGTGATGTGAATCCCGTGCGTCCGTCGATGGCACCGTTGCGGATGCGGACACGGCAGTTATAGACGGTGGACACCGATTTATGCAGGAAGCGGGCGATGTTGTCGGAATCGGTTATGCCCAGATAGATCAGGGCGATGACCCGGAGTTCGGTGGACATGGAGCCGTCGCGCCCTAACGCCAGCTGGCATTCCGGTTTCAGCAGCGAGTTCACGCTGTTCACGAATCCCGGGTACAGGGCCAGGAAGGTATTGTCGAAATTTGTGTGGAAGCGGCGTGTCTCCTTCCGGTCATCGATCTTAGCCAGGTATCTGTTCACGCCATCAATCCCCTTGCTGTGGAACGCTGTGGAGATTCCGATCTTGAGCTGTTCGATGTCGTGCACGAACTCGGACGACAACTGGATGTACTGCAACAGATAGGCGTCGCGCACCTTGTTGCTCTCCTCCAGGCGCGAGTTGAGCAGACGCAGTTCCTCGTTGGTGGACTTGAGCCGGGAGTTGAGGTCGCGCTCGCTTCTGGATATGCGGCGAAGTTTGTCGCGTTGTTTCATCACGAAGGCCAGTGCGGCGGTCAGGATCAACGACAGCACGACGATTCCGAAGAACATTGCCTGTTGCGCGCGTTTTTCGGCACGGGCTTTCTGCTCATGGGCGGTCAGGATGTCGGGAACAAGCCGGTTGGTCTCCAGCCGGTTGGCCGTGACTTTGGATGCCTCGGCGTCGCGCAGCGCCAGGTTGATGTATCTGTACGCACGGTCGGTCTCGCCCAATTTCAGCAGCAGGGCCGACAGGCGGTACAATGACTTGTAGTCCCGCACGGGTACCGCCAGGTCGTGCAGCGAGCTTTGAATCAGTTCGTTGACTGCGCGTAACGTATCGCCCAACGCTATATGCACCTCGCTGTTCAGGATGCTGTGGATGGCGCGGTCCCGGTCGGAGGCGTTGGCGGCGGGCTGCACCGTGCGCAGCAGGGAGTCGGCCGAGGTGTACCGTCCCGTGGCCATCAACAACTGGTACATATAGTACCACCATCCCTCGTCGTCGGGTGTCAGGACGTCCATCATGTCGCGGTAATGCCTGACCGGCGAGCGGCTTGACACCTGATCGATATCCACCAGCACGCGCAGGTAACAGTCGCGAACCGACCTCAGCCCCGTATCGGGCAGTGCGGCGTAGACTTCCGGACTGGCGTCCTGCAGCTGGCCGCGCGCTATGTACAGGCGTGCCAGGTTCATGCGTGCCAGAGCCATCATCTCCCTGTCGCCGATACGGTCTGCTTCCTGACATGCCAGACGTCCGTAATGAATTGCCGAGTCAAGGTCGAATGTCAGGTAAAGGGTCCGCATCTTCAGATATGCGTCGTAACGTTCGCGTCCCGGCGCGGCATCGGCCACCAGGGTCATGTGCTTCAGTTCCTCGCCCTTGGCGCGCACGTTGCCGGCATGCCGCTCCACGGCCTTGTCGAGTCGGTCCAGGGCCTTTTCGGTCTCGGAGGGCAGCGGGTTACGGGTACATGAAAATAGCGGCAACAGTATCATTGCCGCTAATGTGGTACGGATCAGGGACAAGAAGTCGCGAGACATTGCCGTGATCCTATGGAGTTACTTGAAACGGATGCGTGACTTGCGCAGTACCTTCCAGTATCCGTTCTCGAAGATAGCCGTGCCTCGGCTCTCGGTCACGATCTCCGTGGCGCCGATGGTATCCTCGATGTCGTCGGCCGAGCAGCCGCCGGACAGCATCTCCTTGGGACGGTCCAGCACGACGCGGTTCATGGCCGGGTTGTCAACATAGGCGAACGTGCCGGTCAGCCCGTCTTCGGTATCAAGACGGTAGACGGTGTTTCCGTTGCTGTAGTTGCGGTCGGCGCGGACAAAGATTCCTCGGGAGTTGGCGCGGCCCAGGTAGATTACGTGCAGTATGTCGTCAGTGTTCCTGTCAGGCTGGGGCCGTGATTGCTGGCGAGCGGCCGGTGCGGGTGCTGGAGCCTGAGTGGCGCCCGATACCATGGCGGCGGCATTGCGGAGCCGTTCCTGCAGTTCGGATATGCGCTCGTTCAGGCGGCGGTTGTCCTCCTTGTAGCGCTTGGCCTCGTTCTCGGTCTCGGCAAGCTGCGCCTCGGCGTTCTGAAGCTTGTCGTTGAGTTCCTCGATCTTCTCCTTGCACTGTGCGATGGCGCGGTTGGCGCGGTCGCGCAGTTCCTCCACGTCAGCGCCTGAGGCGCCCTCGTCGCCATCGGATGCCTGCTGGCGTTTCATGACCTTGGCGGCGTAGATGACCAGCCATATGACCACCGCTATGAGAATCACCAGAATGGCGACGTAGATCCAAGTGTGGTTTGAAGGACTCTCCAGCGTGGGATTCTGGTTGTCGGCGGCTATGGCCTTCTGGTCGGCCAGGATATCCTGCTCCTGGTTGACTATATCCGAAGGAACGGCAGACGCCGCGGTATCTGCGGCGACGGGTGCGGTGACTTCTGTATCGACTGATGCCGGAGTCGGCTGTGCGGCAGGGGCGGAAACCGTCATGGCTTCGATCTGCTTGCGGACACGGCTTTTGGCGCCTTGGCCCTGCTCGATGAGCCCGGGGGCGTTGAAAGCGGTCGCCGACCAGTATTCCACCAGCTTGGCCTTGTCCCACTGTGCGTAATCCTTAGGCACAGGAATTGACAGGAATGCCTTGATGTTTTCCTGTTCCTTCTTTTTCAGGACTTTCTGGAGGTCGGCCATATTGGTGGCCTTTACATCGTCCAGATATCCGCTGCCGTTGTTGGCATAGCGGAGGTACATCTTGGCGGCGATGGCGCGGGCCTGCTCCATCTCGTTGTCGGAGACGGCCAGGGCAGGTACGGTTATTGCTATGGCCATAACGGCCGGAAGCAATGTACGGAGTATGGAGTTTTTATTCATAAACGGAGGTGTGTATATAATTAATAAAGACTAAAGGATGTGGATTTATTGCATGAGGGCAAATCTTTTATCGGAATTCTTTCCTGAGTCGGGCCACAGGTATCTGCTGGCGGTCGCGGTACTTGGCGATGGTGCGCCTGGAGACGTCAAGTCCCATCTCGGCCAATTTCTCGGCGATGCTTCTGTCTGACAGCGGATGACGCTTGTCTTCCTTGTCGACCAGCTCTGCGATCTTGGCCTCGATCTTTCTGTTGGTTGCCGCGTCGGTTCCCTCACGCTCTTCGTTGACTGTGTCGCTGAAGAAGAAGCGCATGGGGAATATCCCCCAGGGTGTCTGCACATACTTGTTGTTGGTGGCGCGCGACACCGCCGAGAGGTCCAGTCCCGTGATGTCGGAAATGTTCTTCAGCATCATCGGCTTGAGGGTATAGATATCCTCGGTGCGGAAATATTCCTCCTGTATCTTCAATATGGCCGACATCACCGACATCATGGTTCGCTGCCGTTGGGCGATGATGCGGATGAAGTCGCGTGCGTCGTTGTAACGTGACACCACGAATTCCGAGCCTTGCTTCCGCTTGTTGCGCGGCAGTTTCTCCAGTTCCTGCATGGCTTGCTCAAAACTCTGTTCCACCCGGAGTTCGGGAATGCGGTTGTTGAGCGTCACGGTCAACTGGCCGTCATCGTTGGTGACGATGAAGTCGGGGATTATGACATTGGCGTCCTCGTTGGGGTCTGAGCCAATGGAGGCTCCAGGCTTGGGGTTGAGGGTCAGGATAAGGGCGATGGCCTCGTCGGCCTGTTCGGGGGTGATTTTCAGGGCAGACACCATGCGGTGACGGTGTTTCAACGTGAACGCCTCGAATGCCTCTCGGATTATGCGTAGGGCGTTGTCTCGGGCGGTAGAGGGCTCCATTGCCTGAAGCTGCATCTCCAATGTCTGACGCAGGTCGGAGGCTGCGATGCCGGGAGGGTCAAGGCTCCGTACGGTCCTGAGGGCGTCCTCCACATCCCGCTCGGAGACCTGGATTCCGGGACCGAAAGCCATGTCGTCGACAATCTCTGCCACTGTGCGTGTCAGATAGCCGTTGCGGTCAAGGCTGCCGATTATGAAGCGCGCCGCGGCGTCCACGCTGTCCGACAGCCTGAGTTCGTTTAACTGACGGTTCAGATGGTCGTAAAGCGTATAGGTGGAGTCCGGGGTCGCGTTGCTGTAATCCTCTGGGAACTCGGACGTGCGTCGCGGAGTCCATCCTCCTAAGTGCACTGTTTCCTGAGGCTGTTCCTCATCGGCGCTGACCAGAGCCGGGTTGTCCTCCATCTCGCGCTCCACGGCCTCGTCGAGTTCGGGCGCGTTGAGTTCCAGCAGACGCACATAGCGCACCTGCTGCTGCGACAGCCGCTGGACTGTCCGTTGCTCTATATCAAGTCTCTGTGTGGACATTGACCCAAACCGGAGGCGCAACTATCCGTCCTCTTCATCATTCTAACGTATGGGAGGGCTGTTTATTTAAGGATAACCCACTTAAAATAATAAATTCCAGGGTTCGTTAATAGTAAGGGATACCCCCGATAGAAGCATGGTAGAGGTATATTTCATAATATTGACGGTAGCCGTCGTGCTGAGTCTTCCATTGGCCTCGGTACGTCTGGCGTATGCATACGACGCGGAAGGCAAGCCCGACTACGACGCGTTACACGGGCTTGCTCCAGGCACCCGTATCATGGTGTGGATACTGATGGGAATCCTGTTCGTGATGATGGTTAGCTTGTGTGTCAACAAGTCCGAGACAATCGCGGATTACAGTGTTTATGAGGGTATGTACGAGATGGGGTCGTCGCGGTTCAACCGTCGCGGCGTGGAGCCTACTTTCGGCATCATCACCATTCTCTCCCCGACATTCCATACGCTGCTGTTGATCTATGCCGTGATGTCTGTCGGCATTCATCTGGTGGCCATTACCAAGAATTCACCAAACATATGGCTGTCTCTGGTGTGCTACCTGACATTGGATTTCGTCTTGCATGACGTTATCCAGATCCGTGCGGGGGTAGCCGCCGCACTCGCTTTGCTTTCCATCCGTTTCATTCCCGAACGCAAGTGGTGGTACTATTTTCCGCTTACGGTGACAGCCACTTTCTTCCATTACTCGGCAATAGTGTTCATTCCGATGTTCTTCCTGCCGGTGAAGCGGATGTTCAAGTCTTTCTGGATCGCTGCGTTGCTCGTGGCCCTCGCGATGGGTTTTACCCAGACTTATATCGGAACCATGTTCAAGTGGATTCCCATGGAATTCATCAACAAGTTCTTCGAGGCTTATATCGGCAATAAGGATTTCGCTACGGCCGGCATCGGGCCACGCCGTATCATCTTGTGTGTGTTGCTGATAGTCATGATTCTGAGGGTAGACGCAATCAAGGAACATTATCCGTTGGCGATTCCCTGCCTGTGTCTGTCCATCTTCTCGCAGATGTGTTTCCTGATGTTCGGCGACATCCCGGTGATGCAGGGACGTATGGGCGAACTGTTCGGTCTGGCTGATATCTTCACCCTGGCCATGTTCCCGATGGTATGGCGTAAGTACTATTACGTGATGTTCATACCGCCGTTGGTCATCATGATCCTAAATATTCCCACAGCCTATGCCCTGTTGACCGCAACGGCGGTGTGAGCCTCAGTTCCCGACAGGACTTGTTCGGCGGATCTTCTTCATCAGCATCACCAGCATGACAATGGCAACCAGCACCGACAGGAAGTCGGAGATGGGGTAGGTGGCCCATACGCCGTTCAGACCCCATGCATGAGGCAGCGTGAAAAGCAACGGCACCATGAATATCATCTGGCGCGTCAGCGACAGGAAGATGGATTTGCCAGCCATGCCCAAGGCCTGGAACAGGTTGGTGGTGACTATCTGGAATCCTACCATCCAGAATGTCAGGGTCGTTATCTTCAGGCAGTTCACGGCGCATTGTATCTGTTCGGGATCCTGCATGAACATCGAGGCGATGGTGCGTGGCATGGTGGCTCCCAGCACGCTTCCGATGGTGGTGGTGACGGCTCCGCAGCATGCCGCCAGCGTAAAGGTCCGGATGAGGCGGTGGAAGCGTCCGCTGCCGTAATTGTAGCCGATGATGGGCTGCATTCCCTGGCAGATCCCGATGACGATGAAGACGAAGATGGTGACGAAACGGTTGAACACCACGACTGCGGCCACGGCGTTGTCTCCACCGTACCTGAGCAGCGTGTTGTTGGCGATGGCGTTGATGGCCGAACCGGTGATGTTGATCAGGAACGGAGCCATTCCGATGTAGAGGACTCCCCGGATTATGGGCCAGTTGAACTTGAATGTCCCCCTCACGAAATGCAGGGTGTTGTTCTTGTTGAAGAAGTGGCTCATGACCCATGTGGCGGTGATCAGCATCGATATGTCGGTGGCGATGGCGGCGCCGCGGATTCCCCATTTGAAGCCGAACAGGAACAGCGGGGCCAGGATCACGTTGATCACCGCGCCGATCATGTTGGTGTACATGGCCTTGGCGGGATAGCCCGACGCCCGCATCACGTTGTTGTAGCTGAACGTCAGGTTCATAAGCACGCATCCGGGCAATACCCACAGCATGAACTCGCGGGCATAGGGGAGGGAGTTGTCGGATGCGCCGAAAACCCTGAGGATCGGGTCGATGAATACGGCGAACGTGGCAGCGTACAGCACGCCGATGATCAGAGTGAGCTGCACGCAGTTGCCCAGGATGATCTGCGCCACGCGGAGGTCCTTCTGTCCCATCACGATGGACACACGCGTGGCGGCTCCGGCTCCGATCAGCATTCCCAGGGCGGTGATTACGTTCATTACAGGGAACGTGACGGCGATGCCGCTGACCACGTTCGGGTCATCGATGGCATGGCCGATCACGATGGAGTCGATGATGTTGTAGACGGCGCTGATGACAGTGCCCACCACGGCAGGTAGGCTGTATTTCAGCAATAGCCTGCCGATCGGAGCCGTTCCAAGCTCCTGAAGTCGTTCCTGTGGATCCTCTATTTTCTTTGCCATAATGCAAAGTTAACAAATTTTCGGCGCTTTCAGACCTTCCGACAGGATTTTATTGGATTTTTCCACCCGTATCTCATCGTACAGTCCGGCGTTGATGAACGATTGCAGCAGTCTGGCGCCGCCCTCCACCATCAGCGAGGTAATGCCGTGGTCTGAGAACAGCAGGTGCAGGTTCTCCTCCAATGGAACAGACGGATCCAGCATCACCGGGTCGCGCTCAAATACCCGTAGGGACTGAGGAAGACGGTCGGAGCGGAATATTACAGGTCTGGGCGATTCGCCGGGCCATAGGCGCGTGGTCAGCGATGGATCGTCGGCTATCAGGGTATCGGTTCCAGTCAGTATCGCGTCGACTATGGCACGCTCGCGGTGCATCAGAACGGCTCCCGCAGGTCCCGACAGCCGGACAGGGAGATGCTTGGGAATTCCCGGCGCCTGGCCGTAGGCGGGATTGCATGTGGCGATGAATCCATCGGCGCTTTCGGCCCATTTAAGCGATATCCAGGGGCGCCGCTTTATCTGCGCGGTCATGAATCTCTTGTTTATGGCCATGCATTCATCGCGAAGCACATCCTCGGTCACTTCGATTCCGGCGTCGCGCAGTATCCTGATGCCGCGTCCGGCCACCTTAGGGTTGGGATCGCCGCATCCGACCACGGCCCTGTGAATGCCCTTCTCCACAAGCAACAGCGCGCATGGAGGCGTCTTGCCGTAATGAGAGCATGGTTCCAGCGTGACGTAGATGGTGGCCTGACGCAGCAGGGGCTCGTCCTGGGCATGGACATCGCGGAATGCGTGCACCTCGGCGTGCGGGCCACCGTATCCGCGATGCCAGCCTTCACCCAGGATACGACCGTCTTCACTTACGATCACCGCTCCAACCATAGGGTTGGGGGAGACATGGCCGGCTCCGTTGGCAGCAAGCTGAAGCGCCCGCCGCATCCAGTATTCGTCACTATTCGTCATATCATTGATATCCCACATGTCCTTAGAATTTTATGCCTACAGCCAGCTGATAGTTCTGCAGGGCGTTTACGAACAGCACGTCCTTGGCTGTGAATATGTTTGCAGTCACGGTTCCTTTGGCACCGATGAAAAAACGCTTGTGTGTGTAAAGGATCCCTGTCATTCCCTTCCCGTACAGGGCCAGCAGCACGTCCTTGCCGATCGTGGAGTCGCCGGCGGTCGACGTGATGCCGACGCCGGGAATGGCGGTGATGTTGAATACCCATTTTCTGTTGAACACCCAGTTGTAGGAATATCCTCCCATCAGGTTGTAGGTTCGGTAGTGGAATGTATAGTAGTCGAAGGGATACTTCTGGTAGTCCTTCAGTTCATCGGGAAGTCTGGTGAAGTCGAAGTTGGCGCCGTACATGTTGAAACTCACGCCCGCTATGGCCGACCCCGCCGACCTGCGCTGGTTGTTGTTGAAGGAAAGCGCGGCCCCGAGCGTGAACCGGGAATGGTTGAAGAAATAGTATGCGCTGACATTGGCCTCGCTGAACCTCAAGCCGTCGAAAGGGAACTTCAGCAGATGCTTCTTGTCATATGCGCCGTAGTAGCGTATGTGTGTCGTGACATTGCTGCGCCACAGCTGCGCCTCCACCATGCACCGGGCGCAACTGAAGCTTCCGGACAGTTTCTGATGGGTGGATTTCTCTCCGTTTACGACGGTTCCCATGTCCAGCGAGTACCCTAAGGTGAGGCTCCAGGCTTTCAGATAAAGCCCAAGGTTGGGATACAGCCTGTCCATCAGTGCCATTGACGGGAATTTCTGGTAACGGAATGTGTAGGCGTCGATCCAATTGTCGGACAGCAGCATTGCATGAAAATGATACCCGTCACCCTTGACCCATTCAGGGTCATGGTAATTGAGATTGCGGTTGTACCAGTTGTACGCGCCCACGCACCATGCAACGAACCGATTGGGCCAGCGCACGGCTGGGTCTTCAACCCGGAGCTGCCCATGCTTCAGGAGAACCAGCCAGTCCCGTGATGTGGACGGTATCTCCAGGGAATCCGGCATCTGCAACAAGGCTGTGTCCACGACAAGCGGCGACAAGTCCGTATCGAACTTGTCGGCGTGTAACGGAAACGCAATGAATGCGCAGATTGAAATCAACAGCGGCTGCCAGATTCTCATCAGTCACGATCGCGCATCAATCTCTGCGCTTCGTCGGCATATTGATCAGGAACTATGAGTCTGATGGATCCAACGCCGGAACCAGGAGCGGGGAAAATCTCCGACAGCGCGTCACACTCCACTTCGGCCGGGATGCCGTGGCTTTCCAGGTATCCCCTGTCGATATAGGCCGTGGCCTGTTCGGAATATTGCTGAATGACAGTCATGGGTGTTTGTTTTTTTGTCTGCAAGACAGTTTGTTAAACAGGGTATGATCAACGGGTGATACCGCGGCGGTCCAATGCCTCCCGATAGCGGCGGGCATTGCGCGTATGCTCTTCGTAATCCGTTGCGAAATTATGGGTGCCCGAGAAATCCTCCTTGGCGCACATATACAGGTAATTGTTTGGCCTTGAGTTCAGGATTGCGTCCACGGTACCGCGGCCGACCGTACGGATGGGACCTGGCGGCAACCCGGCGAACATATATGTGTTGTACAGGGATTTGACGTTCAGGTCCGCTCCCTTGACACGATGGATCGTGAAATCGTTGAGGGCGAACCGGATTGTCGGGTCGGACTGAAGCCTCATCCCCTTGTTCAGACGGTTGATGTAGAGTCGGGCTATGTCTCCTTTCTCGGAGGGTGCGTTCGTCTCTTCGTCGACTATGCTGGCCAGGATCATGATTTCGGCGGGTTTGAGTCCCAGTCCCTTGGCTTTGGCGGTGTTGCTGTCGTTCCACAGGCGTGCGTAGTTGTCTCCGATCTTCGCCAACACCTGTTCCGGTGTCGCCGACCAGTATGCCTCGTATGAATCGTTCAGAAAGATCGCCATGGCGTTGTCGCGGCTCAATCCGTAGGTGTTCAGGAACTTTGGATCATACAGGGCGTTGCGCAGCGAATCTGCCGAGAAATCGAACTTCAGGGCCATACGTTCCAGCATACTGTCCAGGGACCGATAGCCGTTCAGCGTGAATCTGGATGGAGTCTGGACACCGGATGTGAGTTTCCTCATTGCCGACAGCGCGTTGGTTCCTTCGGGAATCTCATATGCGCCGTGACGCCTGGACATGTCGGTCTTGCGCAGTCGTATCAGTCTCATCACCTTGGAGGCGTACTCAGCACCGAACTGCTTGGTCAGCGAGTCCTGGACCATCTGCTGCGTCGCGTCGCGGGGGATGCGGACCGTCGCCGTCTTGGAGGCACCGACCATCACCACCGGATACAGTGCCACCATAAAGAGTATCAGCGTCACGGCGAGCGCCAGCATAACATAGAGCATCCCCCGACCGGGATGTCCGGTCCGGGGATGTCTTTTGTCATGGCTATCAGGATGCCGCTTGGGTCTGCTTATGTCCTTGGGCCGTTGTGGCATAGATTAGTTCTTGTCTTTATTCTTCCCCAGCTGGGGCTCCAGGGCGGCCAGGCACAGGTCCACGGCCTCCTCGAAGGTGTCGGCTGTCTTGGATGCGTACAGGTCTCCGGATTTGGGTATCACCAGTTTCACGGAGGCTTCCTTGTTCATGGAAGTCTCGGGCTTCACTACCTTCAGGGTTACTTCCGCGTCGGCGATTGCCTCGAAGCGACGCTCCAGTTTATCTACTTTCTTGTTGATGAAGTTCACCAGCTTCTCCGTGATGTCGAAGTGGATGGCTTTGATTTTAGCTTCCATTGCGATGAGTTTTGGGAGCCGGGCGTGATGTCGGCTCGGGTTCTTTCTATCGGTCGCTTGCCGTTTCCGTCGGGGAATCTCACGGTCACGGTTGCGTTTACAAAGATAACAAAAAAATCAATACCAAAGTCAATCCGGAAACAAAAAATATAAAAAAATCGTGGAAGTTCAGTGGGAGAAAGTCCCTGAGGAGGCTATCCTTTGTCATCATGGTCCTTGCCGCGTGGATGGGCGGCGGCGTATGCCTGGCGAAGTTCGGTTGTGGATAGGTGGGTATAGATCTGGGTCGTGCCGAGGGACGCGTGTCCCAGCAACTGGCGGACGGCATCCAGATTGGCTCCGTTGCCCAACAGGGCAGTGGCAAACGAGTGGCGGAGTATGTGTGGGCTTCGGCGTGCGGCGGAGGTTCCAGCAAGAGCCGTATGGACTGTATTGTAAAGTAAGCGCGGACTCACTGCTCCGTGAGGACCCGCTATCAGATGCCGCGGTTCTGACAGTAAGGGATATCGCTCGTCGCGCATGCTGCATACTCTTAGTATCTCCTCCACGAGTGGCTCAGGGACTGGCAGCACTCGTTCCTTGCTGCCTTTGCCGGTTACCCTTATCTCGTGGCCGTCGCTGCCGTCGCGCAGGTCGGCGTCGGTGAGCGAGAGGAGTTCTGCCTGGCGCAGGCCGAGGCTGTACAGCATATTAATAGCCAGATGTAAACGTGCGGCAATATAGTCTGAACCGGGGTCGAAATCCAATAGTTGCTCCAGTTCAGAAGGCTTGACTATGTCGGGAAGATGGCGTGGAAGTTTGGCTAATGTCACGTCTTCGGCTGGATTTGTCTTTAGCCGGCCAGTGCGTATGGCCCAACGGAACAGAGCGCGGAGCGACTGGGTCTTACGCCGCAGCGAAGCCGGGCCGATTCCGTGGGCAGCCATGGTTCCGAGCCAGTCGCGGACATCGTTGGCGCAAACAGCGCCCGGGCTGACTAGAGTCTCCGAGTCCGTACCAAGCCATGCCGCGAATTGACAGACATCGCGCAGGTAGGCGTTTACGGTGCATCTGCTACGGTTTAACTCCAGCCGCAGGTAATTCTCGAATTCAGCAATCATACCTGCCAATTGCCTTGCAACTTTTGGTTATGGCTTTCAGACAAGTTACAACAATTCGGTATGGGTCACTTGACCCATACCGTGATATGTCTTGTCGTAGAGGTGGTGGCGATTACTGCTCGGCCTGACGCAGCTGCTGTACGTAAATCGCCTTCACCATCTTCTTGCGGTTCGTTACCGAAGGCTTCTCGAAAGCCTGACGGCTGCGCAGCTCGCGGATGATGCCGGTCTTCTCGAATTTACGCTTGAATTTCTTGAGGGCTTTCTCAATGTTCTCGCCTTCCTTTACTTGTACGATAATCATGTTTTGATTTCTTATTTTATTGGTTTTATATTCGGTTTACATGCACATGGTTTATAGTCCGGGTGCAAAAGCGTTGCAAAATTACAATTAGTTTATGGAATGACAAAATTTTTGGGTCATTTTATGCTAATTCTTATGTAAAAAACTGAATTTGGCTTCAAAAAATGTCTTCCATGCCCTTGTCAATCATTCGATTTGGCTGTTGAAAGCCGTTGGCAGGGTTATTTACCCTCCTCGGCGCGGACCTCGATCTCGTTCTCCTTCAGTTCCTCCTGAGGAGTGTCGGTGAACCATCTGGAGTACATCAGGTAGTTGTGTGCGATCTTGACGTTCATCTCCTTGGCTTTCTCAGGCTCCACCATCTTGATGAATTTAGCGGGAGCGCCGGCCCACATCTCATGCGCGCCGATCTTGGTGCGGCTCAGCACAACCGAACCCGCAGCCACCAACGCGCCTTCGCCTACCTCGGCGTCATCCATTACGATGGCCCCCATGCCGATCAGTGCGTAGTCATGGATCTTGGCGCCGTGAATCACCACGTTGTGGCCGATCGACACATCGTCACCGATCTCGATCGTCGATTTCTGATACAGAGTATGCAGCACGGAGCCGTCTTGGATGTTCACGCGGTTGCCGATGGTGATGGTGTTGACATCACCGCGCAGCACTGTCCCGAACCAAATGCTGCATTGGTCTCCCATGGTGACGTCGCCGATGATCGAGGCGTTGTCCGCCAGGAAACATTCCTTGCCGATGACGGGTGTGAAGCCCCGCACGCTTTTAATCAATGCCATATCTTAATTGCTGTTGAGTTTTTCAAATTACATGAAGGCCTATTTCTTGGATTGCAGAAGTTTTGTGCGGAATCTGCTGCTGTAAACGGCCTTTATTACTTTCACAGGCATCATCCTGAACAGATACCTGGCAAACGGGTATATGTATTTGAATGTCCATAATCCATATAACCGTCTGATGCCTGATGAATATATCTTCAATTCATTCCTGCCTTTCTTACGGTTCCTGCGCTTGTACAGGTCACTGTCGCGGCGGAATTTAATCGTGACTTCATCAAGGTTTGCGATTTTATATCCTGCGATCAGCACGTCGAACCATAATGCGATATCCTGACATGTCCTGTAGCGTTCATCATAACGGATGCCGTTGTCGAAAATCTTGCGGCGCATCATGACGGTAGGATGTGCCAGTGGACATGCCTTGTGGATATACTTCAGAACGGCATCGTTGTCCAAAGGATACTTCCTTATGCCCAGGTTTTCGTTCGTGGAATTGAATTCCTGTAACTGCCCTCCTATGATATCCACTTCAGGGTGGGACTCTAAAAATTCAACCTGATGCTCGAAACGGTGTGGCAATGAGATGTCGTCGCTGTCCATACGGGCAATGAAATTCCCTGTCGCATATTTGAGTCCGATGTTCAATGATTTGGTCAGACCGATATTTCTCTCGTTCCTGATCACCAGGAATGGAATCGTGATTATGCTAATCCATTTGGCGATTACTTTCTCCAGTTTATCTTCAAGTTTTCCGTCTTTTATCAATATGATTTGAGAGGGCCGCACTATCTGGTCCGACCATATGCTTTGAATGGCACGGTCAAGATACTCCGGGTTCTCAGAAGGGCAGACAGCCATTAGAACAGAAATCTTATCCATGCGATCATTCATTTGCAAGGTCTATATAGCAAAGACGGCGGCTTCCGCCAAAGACGGAGTCGAAATATATCCTTCGGCCATCCATTGAAAAACGGGGATGCAAATCGCATCTGGATTCTCCTTGAAATCCAACTGACTGGAACACTTCCAAGAGCGGCGTTATTTTCTGCGTCTTTATGTTGTAAAGTGTGAGGTGCTGCATTCGGCTTTTGTCAGGATATGAATCCACGACAATCAAATCGTCATGGCAGGACGGATGTCCGTCTCCGTATGCAAGATCGTTCAATGGCTCGCACGGCGTGAACGTTCCGTCAATAAGATTGATAAAGTAGAATCCGTCACGGTTCTCATGTCTCAGGTATCCGAACAGCGTGTCGTTGTCTACCCAGCACATATGGCTCACCATTTCATTATCCGACAGTACCGTGAGTTTGTGGAAATCCGACAATACGAGCCGGTCAAAACGGCGTCCGGATCTGTACCAACGGTGTATGAAGATGAAACGGTCGCCTTGTGGAGATATCATTACATGGTTCACCTTGTGGTCCGCGCCATCGAAGGATTCCTTGGGCTGCAATGAGGCGAGCTTGTCAAGTGAGACTATCAATTCTGACTTGGCAGACTTGAAATCTACTTTCCATATGCCGTCGTGTGCCAGATCCTTCATGTCGGAATCTGAAAGCCTTGCGAGGTTACGGTATCCGTAGTCGGGACGCAGCCTCATGATTCGCCGGTAGTTTATTGCCAGGAAATAATGGTCTTGAAACGCATCCTGAACAGGAAGCCCGAATGTCATGACAATTGATTCGGCTTTGACATCCAGTAAGTTGCCGACATATTTCTGACCATCGAAACTGTTGTATATAAGCCGTGTCTCGTCAATCCACTGGACCCGGCATCCTTGTTGCCAGTTGTAACTATGTGTCACACCGATGGACTGGACTTCGCTGGTGCCCTTATCCATTACATTGAGTGACAATGGCCTGGTGGCGTCTGGTTTCCCGGATGTGGGTAATGCCGTTTCATTGAAGATTATGTAACGGCCGTTATCTGGCGACTTGTCATAATATCCAAAGAATGTCTCGTCATCCTTGGCTGTCGGCTCGATTGTATTGATCGCTGTTCCGGATATTAAAATCCGTGATTTATAACTTTTCCTATGAATTGCATAATTCAGAAGTATATAGCATCGTTTTACAACGCCTTTCAATCTGGGCGTTGATGAAAGAACCGATGCTATAAGTCTTTCCCTTGCTGAATATTGAGCCATTTCAGGATCCAGTTATATCTGAATGTTTAATTATGTAATGTCGCGACAGATGGCTGTAGACACTGATTCAATGCATATGCCAAAGATCCATCATTCCCATGACTAATGATGGAATCCTGTCATAATAATTAACATTCATATGGCGGATTTATTTTAGGAGGGTTAAACTTTGTCCTGTTTCTGTTTGTTTTAATTCCATCGTGAATCCCTCGCAAGATACTTTTTATGTATGAGAATCTTTGTTTCGGAACTATAGAATAATATGCAATCTTGGGAATTAGCTTATTGCGTACCTGCGAAAGCCAGGCTGACGGCACATAATTTAATTGGCGTATCCAGAAATAATTGCGGATCTGATAATACAGGCGAAACGGTGACGAGATGTTTACTTGTTTGCCAAGAAATTTTTGAGACTTCCCAAGTTCGTGCAGAATGGACAGCCGATGACTTATGAAGGGAGACAATCCAAGTAGAGAATGTAACCGGAAACACCATTCGTTGTCTACGAAATCAATGAAGAAATCCTCTCTGAATGCACCCGCATCCTTGAAAGATTGTGTGGGGATCAGTGAGAATGAGGAAATGATGTACGAACATTCGTCGTATTGGTTGCCGTCGCATTCTATCTTATTTATGGATGGAATCTTACTGGCGTACGGCTTTCCTGTGGTTTTATTTACGGGCACAGGTCCGATCAGGCCGATATTGAAGCCGTTTTCCTTAAGTCTGAGGAAGTCGGACAATAATTCCTTGACTATGCCTGTGGGAGCCAGCGTGTCTTGATCAGAGAAGAGTATGTATTGGAATCTCAGGTCCGTCAAGTATCTGATGCCGACATTCTGAGCCGCAGCTATCCCCTTATTGGATCTGAGCGGGATATAATGTATGTTGTTTCGGCCTACAAATCGTGAGGAATTCTCGGCTTCCTGAGTATTGTCGACAATGCATAATGAATCTACCTGCGAAGCCAAGGAATCGATGGCCTCGCAGGTGATGTTCCAGTCCGGGTTGTATAGGACCATTATGGCTCCTACATTATTGGGGTGTTGATTCATTTAATTTAGATCAGTGATTTATACAGTTCAAGGTGCCGGTCGGCGGTGCGTTGCCAGGTGAACAGGGCTGAGCGTTCAAGACCCTTGCGGGCCAGGTCCTGACGCAGCGAGTCGTCCTGGACCATCGTCTCCAGGGCGTGGGCGATGGAGTCGACGTCCCTGGGGTCGAAGTAGAGGCTGGCGTCGCCGCCAATCTCGGGGAAACAGCTGGCGTCGGCTATCGCCGTGGGGCAGCCGTTGGCCATAGCCTCGAGTATCGGCATCCCGAATCCCTCGTACAGCGAAGGAAACACGAAAAACATGGCGTCGCGGTACAGTCGGTTCAGCGTCACCTCGTCGGCCGTCACCACCTGCATCCGGTCGGCGATGCCAAGATGCGTGAACAGTTCCTGCTCTTCTTTGGTGAACGGGCTCCGGGTGCAGACCACCTTCAATCCCGGATATCTCGCGGCGATCGCGCCGAATCCCCTGATGAAGTTGGTGAAGTTCTTGAACCGGTGCCGCATCCCTACATACAGGATGTATGGCTCGTGGACCACGCGGGCCTCGAGTCCCGCCGGAATCTTCGGGACATCGATGCCGTGATGGATCACAGTGACTTTCCCTTCGTCTACGTCGAAATGGCTCAGCATGTCGCGTCGTGTGTTCTCGCTTACGGCTATGATGGCGTCCGCACGCCGCAACGATTCCTCCTGCAGCCGTTTCATGCGGGGGTTGTAGTCGTATTCCGTCACGAAGTTTGTGTCGTGGTAGGTGGTGATCATAGGCTTCCCCTTGATGGCCTTGAAGAGATAGGTGTCGAAGTTGGTCTGATGCACCATGTCGAACTCTCCTCTGCGCATCACTCGTAGGGAATGCAGTTTGCCTAATTCAGCCATGATTCGGCCCTTGCCGCGGAAATTCCTGCCAGGCAGGAACGGAGTCATCTCGAACAGCCCAAGGTGTCGCGCATACTCGTTGTTGGAAAGCCATGCGCTGATGTCCCAGCAGTTGTCAGGGAGCCTGTGGATTACTTCGGCGAAGTACTTGGAGACTCCGCCGAAGACTTGTGAGGAAAAAATCTGATGATCAAACAGTACTCTCATATCATTTGGTGAGTGTGCGTGTCTTGTGCGCCATCCAGGCGGCCTCCTCGGGCGTGAGGTAGGGGGCGAGGGTTTCGCGTACGGTGTTGTGGTAGTCGTTGATCCAGCGCACCTCGTCGTCGGTCATGATGGATGTCTCCATCAGGTCGAGGTCGAACGGGAACAGCGTCAGTGGCTCGAACTCCAGGAAGTGGCCGAAATCGGTGGTCATGGCGTCCTTGCAGAGTATCAGGTTCTCGCAACGGATGCCGTATCTGTCCGTAAGGTACAGACCGGGCTCGTCGCTCTGCAGCATGCCGGGTTCCAGCGGTGTGGGATTGTGGTTCAGGCGTATGCTCTGAGGCCCTTCGTGACAGTTGATGAAGAATCCCACGCCGTGGCCGGTACCGTGGAAATACGCCTTTCCCTCGTGCCACAGGAACTGGAGCGCCAGCACGTTCAGCTGGTGTCCGGTGGTGCCGGCGGGGAATATGGCGTTGCTCAGTGCGATGTGTCCCTTCATCACCAGCGTGAAGTCATGTTTCTGTTCGGCGGTGGGTGTTCCCAGTGCCACGGTGCGTGTTATGTCGGTGGTGCCGTTGACGTATTGGCCGCCGGAATCCACGAGCAGGAGCCCCTGCCCTTCGATTACGGTATCGGTCTCGGGAGTGGCTTCATAGTGGACGATCGCTCCATGTCCGTTCCATCCGATGATGGGGGCGAAACTCTCGTCAACGCATGTCGGATCGGCCAGACGCAACTCGCGCAGCCGTCTGCCCAGTTCCACTTCCGTCAGCTTGCCGGTGGGGTATTCCTTCTCCACCATCATGAAGAACTTGGTCAGCGCCACGCCGTCCTTGATCATGGCGATGCGGATGCTGTTGATCATGGAGTCGTTCTTGATGCTCTTGAGCTTGGCCACGGCCGAGCCTCCGAATACCGGTGTACATCCCACATGGTCGAAGATTCCGCGGGCAGTCTTGGCGGGATCCATCAGCAGACGGGTGGCCTTGGGCAGCGAGGCCACGAAATCGGCTACGGAGTCGTAGGGACGCGTCTCTATGCTGTATTTGTCAAGATGAGCCTTGACTTCAGAAGTCAGTTTGTCGTCATCGACGAATAGTGTCCGGCGTGTGTCATCGATATATAGGAACGATACGAATACGGGGCTGAAGGCTATGTCGTTGGCGGCACGTAGGTTGGTGGCCCATGCTATGTCATCGAGGCTGGATATCAGGATGGCGTTGGCCAGTTCGGGCTTCACGGCCTCCATTATGGCCTCCATCTTCTGGTCGACGGTCATGCCCACCAGGTTCTCGTCATGGATGAACAGCGGGTTCTTGGGGCGCGAGGGACGGTCTGGATATATGCGGTCGAAGGGCCGGAAGTCGGTGTCCAACTTCACTCCGTTGTCGTTAAGTTCCTGCTGCAGACGCTGCGCGTAGCTGATGCTGAATGTCATACCATCGATGCCTACGGTCTGTCCGGACTGTGTGTGCTCCACCAGCCAGTCGATCAGGTCCACGGCGTTGGGTCCGTCTTCCTCCATCATGCGGAAGCCTGTGTCGCGCAGCTGGTCGGTGGCCTGGAGGAAATAGCGCGAGTCGGTCCATACCATGGCGTCGTCGGGTAGCACCACTGCGGTGCCGTTAGTGCCGTTGACCGACCAGAAGCCGGTGAGCCACTCGCGGCCGCGCCAGTGTGCCGGCGGGTTTTCGCTCTGGTGGGGGTCGGTGCCTGATATGATGCAGGCATCGATGCCCTGCTCCTTCATCACCTGACGCAGCTTCGTCAGATACTCATAATTCTTTTTCATGATTGCTTAAATCAAGGTTCCTTATCAAGTTATGTCGCAAATTTAGCAATTTCCGTCAAATTTAACAAGAATGATTGCGTCAAGTAAGTCCATATAACCGATATTTGCTCGGGAACTGCATGTCGTCTGATGCTGTGTGGGCTCATGTCACGCGTCGGAAGGGACGTAAAGGATGTGCCAAAATTCCTCTTGTAGACCTAAAAATGGCCTTTTTGATATTTTTTCGACTTTTCGGTTGCAAATTATCTCGATTAAATTTGGTCAAATTGAAATTTTGCATTAATTTTGCACCGTAAATCCGGTAGAGACCGGATGTTTCAAAGATGGCAAGTCAAAAATCTTTTAGTAATAGTGATATAATTGTAAGTTAGTGGTTGAGTAGGAACATCGTTGGCTTGTGAAAGCAGGCGGCTTTCTAAAAAATCACAAATGCCGGAGAGTTGTGAAACTATCCGGCATTGTTGTTTATTTACGATCCAGATGTCCGGAGACCGCATAATTGTGTATATCAGGCAAAATTCGGTTAATAATCGTCAATATCCTTTGAACAAGCCGTAATTTTCGTTAAATTTGCGGTCTAATACCTACACGACATGACAGCATGGAACCCCGCCACGAAAGTGGTGCTATTCGATACAGAGGATTGTTACCGCAATCTGCTTCCGCTCAGCTATACCCGTCCCGTCGGAGCGTTCCGGGTGGGCATAGATACTTTGGCCGAGAAATGGGCCGCATTCCTGCCCGGCGACTATCAATGGCTGACAAGACCGTACCTGCAGGAAAAGTTTCCCGGCAACCTTGGTCCGGACGACCGCGACGAGGGACTTTTCATAGCCGGCAATCTGCTGGCGGATGCTGACCTTGCCGAGGCCGCGATGACGCTGCCCCTGCACCACGGGCTGCGCGATGACAACGGCCTGTGGGCCTGGCGTGGATATTATGATGAGTTCCTGGAACTGACCAATCATAACCGCGACGGCCGTGGCACAGACAACGCCGTATACAACGACGACGAGCGGATTGCCGAACATTCCACCCGGGGACGCCGCATTAACTATGTGTTTGACATATTCCTGAAGAATTCCATGGCTATCGCCGAGGATTATCCCCGTTATTGCCATGGTCGTGTGTCGCAGGCTCCTGATGAATCCACGCGGGTGATCGGGCCGATGCGCCAGCCTGACGGCACGCCGAGTCTGATGATAGGGGAGGGTTCCACAGTGGTGGGCGCCACGCTCAACGTGACTGAAGGTCCTATATATATAGGAGAGGGATGCCAGATAATGGAAGGCGCGTGTCTTCGCGGTCCGTTGGTGGTGGGCGACGGCACCCGCATACGCATGGGAGCCAAGATCTACGGCGGCACCACGTTCGGTCCCTCGTGCCGCATAGGTGGCGAGGTGGACAATACAGTGGTGTTCGGGTTCAGCAACAAGGCGCACGACGGCTATCTCGGCAATGCCGTGATCGGGGAGTGGTGCAACATCGGCGCAGGCGCGAATGCCTCGAACCTGAAGAACGATTATTCCAAGATCCGTATCTGGAATTACGCCCAGCGTCGCTTCATGCGTACTGACCTGCAGTTCTGCGGCCTGGTCATGGGCGACCATAGCAAAGCGGCCATAAACGCCATGTTCAACACCGCCACAGTGGTCGGAGTTGGTGTGAATTTCCATGGCGCCGGATTCCCGCGCACGTTCATACCGAGTTTCCAGGAGGGCAGTCCCGCTGGATTCGGCGATGTGTCGGTCGACCGGTTCTTCAATGTCGCCTCCATCGTGATGGGGCGTCGCGGGATAGTGCTGACCGATGTGGACCGCCGGATGTTTGAGTACATTTACAAGGCCGCGTCGGAGTTCAAGCGTTGAGTCTCGAAGGGTCATGATGTGGTCTTGCACAAAAAAAGTCGCGAAAAATTTGCATAAGGAGCTAATTTTTAGTAACTTTGCAAGGTTTTACGGGATAAGGCAGCCCGGACGTCTGGCTAATCAATTGACAGTCAATTGATTGGTGGGCGTTTGCGGTATGTGCGCCCCGTAATGGTTGAATACGAAAAGCAAACATAAAACTAAATAAACAGTAAGCAGAATGCCAACAATTCAGCAATTAGTGCGTAAGGGACGTACGGTGCTTAAGGACAAGAGCAAGTCTCCTGCCCTGGATTCGTGTCCCCAGCGTCGCGGCGTATGTGTCCGTGTGTACACCACCACGCCTAAGAAGCCTAACTCGGCGATGCGTAAGGTGGCTCGTGTCCGCCTCACCAACGGCAAGGAAGTGAACAGCTACATCCCGGGAGAGGGCCACAACCTTCAGGAGCACTCGATCGTGATGGTGCGCGGCGGACGTGTCAAGGACCTCCCCGGTGTGCGTTACCATATCGTTCGCGGCACACTGGATACCGCAGGCGTACAGGGCCGCACGCAGCGTCGCAGCAAATACGGCGCGAAACGTCCTAAGGCAGCCAAGAAGTAAGAAAGGCTCCAGGCAAATCAAAAGGTATTAACTCCGTTTTGATTTCGTGGACGTGCTATGGTTGAGTAAACTCCGGCCGGAGGGCCGTGGGTTGAAGATTGCAAAAGCAGCCAGAATCAAAACATTAAACAGACAACAATGAGAAAAGCAAAGCCCAAGAAAAGGGTTATTCTGCCCGATCCCGTCTTCAACGACGTCAAGGTGACCAAATTCGTTAACCACCTGATGTACGACGGGAAGAAGAACACGGCATATACCATCTTCTACACCGCATTGGAGACCGTGAAGGCCAAGATGCCCAACGAGGAGAAGAGCGCGCTCGAAATCTGGAAGAAGGCGCTCGAGAACGTGACTCCCCAGGTGGAGGTCAAGAGCCGCCGTATCGGTGGCGCGACTTTCCAGGTGCCTACCGAGATTCGTGGCGACCGCAAGGAATCGATATCAATGAAAAATCTCATAATTTTCGCACGTAAGCGTGGCGGTAAGACAATGGCCGACAAACTCGCAGCCGAAATCGTTGACGCGTTCAACGAGCAGGGTGGTGCCTTCAAGCGTAAGGAAGACATGCACCGCATGGCAGAGGCTAACCGCGCATTCGCTCACTTCAGATTCTAAAATTGAGATTTCAAAGCAATGGCTAAACACGACGAGCTGCAATATACGCGCAACATCGGCATCATGGCCCACATCGATGCCGGAAAGACCACTACTTCCGAGCGTATCCTGTTCTACACCGGTTTGACCCACAAGATCGGTGAGGTTCACGATGGCGCCGCCACAATGGACTGGATGGAGCAGGAGCAGGAGCGTGGCATCACAATCACCTCGGCCGCAAC
>ENA-OYXU01000162-OYXU01000162.1-human-gut-metagenome-genome-assembly--contig:-NODE-162-length-28705-cov-8.646283_pt1 | contig 28705 bp, 24 predicted proteins | sample MGYA00243243_ERZ653435 | MGnify/ENA primary metagenome ERZ653435 (study PRJEB26926, sample SAMN06165113) | human gut metagenome | biome: ENVO:00009003; feature: ENVO:2100002; material: ENVO:00002003... | reverse complement strand
ATATTGTACACTGCAAAATTACATCTAATTCTTGTGCAAATTTACAGATTTTCCCTATAAAAAGATAGAGTTTCCCCTATTTTTTGTAATTTTGCAATTGAATTTAACAAAATCTAATATGAAATATAATAAAATTAGCTTTCTGATAGGTGCGGAAAGCCAGTTGCTGCAGGATGCCTGCGATGTGTTGGCGGCAATGCTTGGCGACTGTGGTTTTGAGTCTTTTGAATATACCGGTGGCGGTATGACAGGATATGTGCAGCAGCAGATGTTCGATGAAGATGCCATGAAGGAAATAATTGCTGAGTTTCCATTCTGTGGCGTGCCGGTTGAATACACTGTGGAGGAGGCTGAGGATAAGGACTGGAATGAGCAGTGGGAGAACGAGGGCTTTGCGCCTGTCTCCGTTGGCGGCTGCATAATACATGACGGCAGGCATCTGCCAACCGGGAACTCGGAGGTTATGGTGGAGATTGATGCAAAACTGGCGTTCGGCACCGGCAACCATGAGACCACACGAATGATAATCGATCAGTTGATGCACACCCGCCTCAGCGGCAAGCGAATCCTCGACTGCGGTACGGGAACGGGCATATTGGGAATCCTTGCAATGAAGCGCGGCGCAAGGAGCGTGACTGCATACGACATTGATGAGTGGAGTGCCGACAATGCCCGTCACAATGCCGTGATCAACGGTATTCTCGACAATTACGATGTGATGCTTGGCGACAGCAGTGTGCTGGACGGAGTAAATCAGGTTTTCGACCTGATTATCGCCAACATCAACCGCAACATCCTGCTTGCCGATATGCCCCGCTGGACTGCTTTGCTCAGTGACAACGGACAGTTGCTGATGAGCGGGTTCTACCATTCCGACACTGCAATCCTAAAAGAAAAGGCTGCCGCGCTCGGGCTTGCCGCAGCCGATGAAGTCACCGATGGTGAATGGGCATGTCTTAGCCTTGGGCGGCTGTAATTATATACAGGCGGGAAAAATTGCAAAACAAATTTTCTTTGCAGAAATTAATTTATGTATAATTTTGCAAGCCTTACACTTTTATATGAGCATAAATACAAAAACAAATGATAAAACATTCTATTTTATTAGTATTGACTTTAATTTGCACGATGAATGCGTCAGCATATTGTTGTGTTGTGGATGATACGGTAAAGACAGCGGAATTAAAAGAAATTGTGGTGACAGCCAAGCACGACTTGGTGAAGACAAGGGGGGCTGTTACGACCATTCAGGTGGATAGAACAGCATTCGAGAACGTGGGTGCTGTTTCAGATATGCTTCCCCATCTCCCCGGTCTCGTAAAGACATCTGGCGGAATAGAGGTTAAAGGACTTGGCAAGCCGCTGTTCTATGTTGACGGTCGCGAGATAAAGGACGAGAGTGAGTTGCAGACACTGACATCTGACAATATCCGTAAAGTGCAAATAAACCGTGCTCCAGGAGCAGAATACCCCTCTGGCACCAAGGCGGTGGTGACAATAATCACAAAAAAGCATGTGAGCGATTATGTGTTCCTGAATGCGGCAAACACTTTCGCGTACCGCCGCAGGTTCAGCGAGGTACCATCATTCAGTTTTAGAGCTAAGAAAGGCAAATTTTCAACGTCACTTTCATACGTGCTCAGCCGTAGCGGCAATCTTCTGAAGGAAACCTATTTCAGGGACATCGTGCACGATGACTATACGTTCTCCCTCACACAGGACAGATATATACCCAACTACAAAACAAACCACATGGTGAACTGGGTGGGAGAATACAACATAAACAAATACAGTATTGCCGGGATTTATTACTACTATAAGAACAGTACGAGCGATGGGCATGAGCGCGGTTTGAATACGATTAAAGACCGTGATGCCATAACAGAGAGGTATCTTGACAAGAGAACACGAGGATTGTCAAACCTTCACAGCATGTCACTGTCGTATGACTACAAAAAGGGAGACAACTCCCTGCATCTTTCCCAAGACTATGCAACAACAACACGTAACGGCAACACTGGGTCTAACGAGCGTACATTATCCTCAGGATATGTGTCGGAGATAAACACGAGGAACAGGACGCAATATGACGTGTTCACAACAAATGTACGCTATAACTTCGTCCTGCCATGGTCTATAGACGGTGTAGTGGGAGGACGGTATGTACATGTGAAATCAGAAACAGACATCACATCCGACAATACGCATCTGACGGGTGACATTTATAACAACCACATGAATGTCAAGGAGGACAATCCGCAGGCATATATAATGTTTGAAAAACAGTTTTCACATTTTACCATAACTCCGGGGCTGAGGTATGAGTATATGTCGCGCACAATCGATGACATAATACAAAGAACAGCACCGACAAAAGTAAGTCAGCATTTCTCCAATCTCTATCCTGAAATAAAGGTTGAGTATAATCCTAATGATGACTTTAGCGCATATATCCATTACACCAGAAGCAGCGTGAATCCAAACTTCGGCAGCATCAATTCCGGTCTTGTCTATAACGATTCCTTGTCCTATTCCGACGGCAACCCTGAATTGCGCAGTTCGGTATCCAACACGCTGAAGTTTGGCATAACATACAAAGACTGGGAGTTGGAAGTGAGTTACGAAAACGAGAAAGACTGCATAGAAGACTATGAGAAAACCATTACAAGCAACAGCAATATTGTGTCAGGCTACTCTGTCAATCTCGATTATTCCCGTTTGTGGAATATAATGCTCTCATATAGCAACACATTCGGCAAGCTGGACTTCTATGCCGATGCCACATTGGGACTGCCAGATGCGGAGATTGTCATCATGGGAGAGAGGGTGAAGCGCCGCCAGCCGCACCTCGACAGCGAGATAAACCTTTCATATAGGTTCAATAAGCGTTTCTCACTATATACTGACTATGTGTTTCAGGGACATAGACAGAGTACATTTATGACTCAGCGTTCAGTGCAGAACTGGAATCTCGGCATGAATGCGTCTTTTCTGAAGAACAACCGCCTTAAAGTTACACTTGAAATACTTGACATCCTGCATAAGGCAAATTATAACAATATGACCGATTACTATGATAATATTCTGTCGGGAACACGAGGCACAAACGATATGCGTGGGGTAAGACTAAGAATGTCATACACATTGTTCAATAAGCCTGTAAAGATTCGCACATCGAGAGAGAACATTGATGTAATTAGGAGAGTGGAGAATTGAAATTGTGAAGATAAAATATACAGAGCAGAGAGACTGCATGCAATGCGGTGTAGCTTGCCTTGCTATGGTATGTAGTGCCTATGGAAAAGAAATTCCCATAGAAACAATTTCACGTTTTTGTTTTGCACGTAAGGATGGGGTCTCGATGCTCGGAATCAGTGAGGCAGCGCAGCATCTGGGATTTAGTACTGTAGCAGGGCGAATGTTAAACTGCTTCATGATTTGAAATATTCCTCCCAAAGGAGTGAGTTTCTCGGATTTTATTTTGTACCTTTGCATAATATGAGAAGATTTATATTTCTTTTTTTGTTATTTAATATTGTCTGCAATACATTCGCACAGAATGTCACATTGACGGGAACGGTGACGGATGAGGATGGTGCTATGCTTCCATACGTCAGTGTCGTTGCACAGATGAGCGGAGTGGACAGTTCGTTTGTCACCGTTACTGACGGTGATGGCAGATATAATATGACTGTATGTAGCGGTGACAGTTGTCATGTCAAGTATTCTTTTATAGGATATGAAACATCTGAGTTTGATGTTATTCCATGCAGAACAGACACCCGTCATAATGTTGTGATGCATCGTGACGCAGCAATGCTTGACGAGGTGGTGGTGAAAGGCAGTATCTCCATACGGCAAACAGAGAAGACTATGTATTTCCCTACAGAGGCACAACGGAAAAGCACCAATAGCGGGAGGGAACTGCTATACTGCATGATGATGCCAGAACTGAAGGTTGACAGCAAAACAGGTACGGCTACCACCAATGACGGACGTGCTGTGACACGGTGTATCAATGGCGTTGAGGCTACGGATATCGACGTAAAGGCATTGCAGCCATCTGACATTATCAGAGTGGATTTCTATCCGATAGGTACAGGACGTTTCGCACAATATGGAGCTGTGGTGGATTTTGTCGTCAGACGCTATGACTCGGGAGGTTATGCCGACATCAGAACTGAAACAAGATTCTTAACTCCAAAGGGAGATTATGACGTGATGCTGAAACAACATGATAAGCATTGGAACCATACTGTTGTGGCTGGTTCTGCATTTGCCGATGACCGCAAGTCGGGCAGTGACAGCGAGGAACGGATAGCTATAGTTTCCGAGTTCGTGAAATATTCACAGTTAAAGGACTGTCATAAGAAGGATTATAGTGTATATGGAGCATATTCGGCACTATACACCACTGATATAGCCACATTGAAATTGTCCGCGGGTATGACGTGGAACAGAACACCACAGGAGAAGTCGCAAAGCACTGTCAGTTTCTCGCCAGCATTGTTCGCTTCCACTCGCTCAGCTATAAGCCAGAAGTCAGATGGTTTGTCACCCAATATCTGTGCCAATATGAATATAAAACTCAGCACTGATGAATATCTGGAATTGAATGCCAGGTACAGGTATTCACACAGCAATTATGAAAGGTCGTATGGCGAATATGATGAAACGGACAATTTGTTGTCGCTTGTCACCGACGCAGAAAGTAGAAGCAGCGTCTATGGCGGTAGCGTATATTATACCAGCGACATTAAAGACTTTGGAAGTATAACCGTCGGGATGAATTCTCTCAGTGAGATTTATCGGACACGATATGAAGGCGACACTGACAGCCGCCAGAAACTATCGAAATGGAATTACACGCTGCATGCAGGCTATAACAATGTATTCTGGAAAAAACTTATGCTCTCACTACGTGTCAATGCCATGAGGCATTATGCCAATATCAATGATACCCATGACAGCAAATGGCTGTTTATGCCAAATGTGAGTCTATCATACAATGGCGGCAAGGCAGGTAATCTGATGTTCAACTGGCAGACCAACTACGTAAATCCGCCAATCGAATGGAAAAGCGAACTTTCGCAAAGGGTTAACCAGTATGAAATACTGAGAGGCAATGACCATCTGCCTCATCACACTATGTCAATGTTCTTACTAAGCTATACCAATGGTTGGAAGTATATGGATATAAACGTCTATGCTGCTTCCATGTTATCCTCTAAAAGCATACGTGACGCCTATCTTATTGAGGACAACAGCCTTGTGCATACCTATGACGTCCGTGGTTCATATTTTCAGGCTTTGTTTGGCTCGCAGGCAACAGTCTATGCCCTTGACAGGCATCTGCAGGTTTCAGGCAGCTTGACTTATAATGTCAGAAAATTGAATAATGTGTCAGAGGACTATTTCAATGATGTCAATTATACTGTTAATGCGTTGTACAATACGGGAAACTTCTCCTTTTCAGCCCATTTCTATTCACCCTTAAATGTATATGGTATAACAAGTTCACCTTATTATAAGTTTCCTGCGCGGTATGGTGCCGCTGTGTCATATACCTATGGCAGATGGTTCGCTTCTGTTGAGACTGCTAATTTCTTGGGTGAAAGACGTTATGACCGCACATTTGTCACCGAAAGCAACTACCAGTCTGAAAGCAAGGCATACAACTCTGATTATTATGGGGCAATTAGTCTTAAAGTGTCGTATTCACTTGATTTCGGACACAAGAAACTGAACCGTGAGCATATAGACATTGACCGCACGATTAATTCGGGCATTATGCGTATGGATAAATAAAAAGTTTTTTCCAGTATGATTCACTTTATCAATGATGTGGAAAAGAACATCGTTGATTACGGTGGTGGCAACCACGGCTGTCATACATGGCGGAATGACGCCCAGTATGATGTTTGCCGTACAATATATAATAGGACAGTTGATTCCTTGATACGATAAAATAAATCCCAGCCGCCAAGGATTGTCTGGCAGCTGGGATTTTGATTTATCAGAATTTATCAGAACTACAGATGTAGTCAGTTTTTTATAACCTTGGTGCTGTGAGTATTGCCTTTGGTGTCGGTAACTTTCATAATATACACCTCACCGCTTCTGAAAGACTTGGCTCTTTTGCCGTCAACAGTGAAAAACTCGCGCTTTGCCACTTCCACAGTATCATCGCTCCATGGCGTTGTGATGCCTGTCGGCTCTCCTGTTACAGCTATGCTCAGGCGTTTCTCATGAGTGGAGCCCTCGCTGTCTGTCACTTTCATCGTTGCCGTGCCGATGCCTCCCGCCTGATTTGCCTTTACCGTGATGGCAGAGCCTGAGATTGAGGCAGAGAACAGCCCGCTGTCTGTTGCCACAGAGTATTGCGGCGATTTTGTGAAGCCTTTGAAGAACTGGGCCATGTCTAAGGTGCCGCTCTCACCCGGCTTGATGATGAGATATGGATTAGCCATAAATTCAAGATAGCCTTCAAGCAGAGTCCATCCGTCTTTGTCCGGGTCATCGTTGTTGTTTGCCGTATTCGCGTCGCTGCCTATGAGTTTCTCATACCAGTCGGGCATGCCGTCCTGGTCAGAGTCGAAATCTGCCGCGCGTGTTTCCTCGGGATATGCCTCAAAGCCGCCGCAGTCGTCCTCATGGTCTATCTGTCCCTTGATTTTTGAGCGTGAGCCCACATAGGTGTATGTGCCGTTTATGGTCTCGTCAACGATGCGTATGTGCTGGTCGTCACGCATAGGCATTGTTGCTCCCGCCTCGCTGGTGACAATCTTGAAGGCGTCTGTTGCAGAATGAATCTCGGCATACGAAGGGAAGAAAGGCTCATTGACCACCGTTTCATATTTTGGTCCCGGGTCACCGTTGCTCAGCTGTACATTGTATGTGTCGTCTTTCTTGTCGTGTGTCAGCGAGTGGTCTTTGTTCTCACGTATGTTTCCGCTGATGTATGCCCGCCATGTGCTTTCGGGGTGTCCCACGTTCTCATATTGCTGTGTGAAGAGCACCTTCTTTTTGGTGTCTGCTCCCATCTTGTAGTAGTTGCCTACAAAATTCACCTCGTGACAGTTGCCGTCGGTAGTACGGCTGCCCCAGTTGTAAACCACATTGTTGAAGATGTCCATCTGTCCGATGGCTTTGTTCTGACCGTCCATGCCGCCGCCCATCGACCAGTTGCGTCCATAGCAGTTTGCCAGCAGGTTGTGGTGCCATGAGCCCACCTTGCCGTCGATGGTTGCAGCATATCCGTGGTTGGTGCCGGAACCATAGTTTTTGTGGTCGGCAATGCCCAGTGCCTCAAATATCGTGGAATACTGGAACGTGATGTTCTTGGCTCCGCGTCCCGACACTGTCTCGTCTGTTCCCCAAGCCGTTGTGGTATGGTCGACGATGGCGTTGTCCGAGCCCGACATTCCCATGGCGTTGCCTGTAACAGGCTCGCCCGGATATCCGTATCCGTGCTTGAACCTCATGAAACGGCAGATGTTGTCAGAGCAGATGTTTATGTTTGCTGCTTTTATGCAGATGCCTTTTCCCGGGGCAGTCTGTCCTGCGATTGTAATATTTGGCTTTGTAAACACGGCCTCGTAGTTCATGTCGATAATGCCCGATACATCGAATACGATGGTGTGCGGCTCCTCAATGTCAAGCAGACCGTAGATGAGTGTTCCGGGAACGCGCTCGTTGCCAAGGCTTGTCACATGATATACGCTGCCGCCGCGACCGCCGTTGGCATATCGCCCGTATCCCTCTGCTCCCGGGAATGCAAGCTGTCGTGGCTTGAAGCTCCACACGTGTCCTTTGGTGACTTCGTCATCGGCACCCACCTCGTCCACACGCCAGTAGTAGGTGTTCATGGAATACACATTGTCAAGATTATATGTTGTCTGCGCATAGCCGAGTGTGGCGGTGGGGACGGTCATTGCCTCCAGCTCCTCAGCGCTCTTGGCAACAAAGAGAAGATGCTGCCTGACGCTTTCGTTTGCCGGTGTCCACGAGAGGGTTATTGTCTTGTTGTCGCCGTCCACGTGCATGTTGCCGTTTGCGGGTGACGGGTCTTTAGCCAAAGAGGTGACGTTTACGGTGTTAAGCTCGAAGCCGTTGATCAAAGGTGCAGTGAATGCCGTTGTCTGACCGTCGCCTGCAGTTGCGGGATTGCCGGCTGATGTAGAGAACTCAAGTTCCACAGCCTGGCCCTCGGCGTTTATCTCAAACTTTGTGGTGAGCAGACAGGCATTGGCTGCCACAGGTTGCAGAAAAGACGGTGCAATGTTTTCGTGTACAGTCTTGCCGTTAAGTTTTACGGTGATGGGAGCTGCGTATGTAGATGCAGGATTTCCCCAGCAGTTGTGATAGGTCTGTATGGTGTGGCTGCCCACGGGCAGTCCTTCAATCTTCATTGTTATCACACCATATTCCATTGGGTCGAGCTTCAGTCCGTCGAATGTAAGACGTCCGTTTTTCTCTTTGTAGTCCGCTTGCTGTACGTAAGTCTTGTTCCAGTCGTTGCGCAGCACGTATGACGCGCTCTCGGGAACCGAAAGTGTGAAAACAATGTTGTCTATAGTCTTCGTGTCTGTTGCTCCCTGTTTCACATACCATTCCTCGAACCCCGGCTCCAGTGTCTCGGCAGGCTTGTTTCTGTTCATGCTGAAGTCAACTTTCAGCTGCGGCAAGTCTTGTGCATTGATATATCCATGAGATATGATCAATGTTGCAGCCAGCATCATGCGTGTGGCAATTCGGTTGTCAAAATTAAGAAATCTGTTCATTCCTGAAAAGTTTTTAAGTGATTAGTTTAAAATGTAGTTTGTTATAATTATGACGTGACAGTTTGTTTATTGTAATCATGATGTGGAGGTATCTGAAACATTTATTTTTCTATAGAAAATCTTGCAGATTGCGTGGGGAAAAGTCAAAAAACATAAAAAAGGTTTGGCTGTGTGGAATTTTTTCATTACCTTTGCATAAATTTGTATTAACTTTGCATAAGTTAAGCTGCATCTCGGCAAAACATGCAAGCAAGCTTGATGCTTTTGCTCTCGATTTGCATTAACTTTGTACTTTGAAATATTAGAAAACAGATTATTAAGGATAATTAAATGGAAAATAACACCACACTGGAGAAGCTCGAAGGACTGGTGAGCAGGTTTGAGGAAGTGGCAACGCTCATTACCGACCCTGCGGTGATTGCCGACCAGGAGCGTTATGTGAAACTCACCCGTGAGTATAAGGACTTGAGCGACATCATGGATGCGCGCAAGCGGTATATCGCCTGCCTCAACGGCATTAGCGAGGCAAAGGACATTCTGGCAAACGAGAGTGACCCTGAGATGAAGGAGATGGCACGTGAGGAACTTGCCGCCGGCGAGGAAGAGCAGCCCAAGATAGAGGAGGAGATAAAGATGCTGCTCGTGCCGAAAGACCCCGAGGACAGCAAGAACGTGCAGATGGAGATACGTGCCGGAGCCGGCGGCGACGAGGCTGCACTGTTTGCTGGCGACATCTTCCAGATGTACAAGAAGTACTGTGACTCTAAGGGTTGGACGCTCAGCATCACAAGCGTGAGCGAGGGAGCCGTGGGCGGATTCAAGGAGATTGACTTTGCCGTGAGCGGTGACAATGTTTACGGCACGCTGAAATATGAGAGCGGTGTACACCGTGTGCAGCGTGTGCCTGCCACCGAGACTCAGGGACGCATGCACACAAGTGCCGCCACTGTTGCCGTGCTGCCGGAGGCTGACAAGTTTGAGGTGAACATCAACGAGGGAGACATCAAGTGGGATACATTCCGCAGTTCGGGTGCCGGCGGTCAGAACGTGAATAAGGTGGAGTCGGGTGTTCGTCTGCGCTATCCGTGGAAGAACCCTGTGACGGGTGAGACAGAGGAAATCCTCATAGAGTGTACCGAGACCCGCGACCAGCCGAAGAACAAGGAGCGCGCCCTGTCGCGATTGCGCACCTTCATCTATGACCGCGAGCATCAGAAGTATATCGACGATATTGCCAGCCGCCGCAAGACTCTCGTGTCTACTGGTGACCGTTCGGCAAAAATCCGTACCTACAACTATCCTCAGGGACGTGTGACCGACCACCGTATAGGATATACCACTCACGACCTCAGCGGCTTCATGGCAGGTAACATTCAGGACATGATTGATGCCTTGACCGTTGCGGAGAACACCGAGCGTCTGAAGGAAAGTGAACTGTAATAACTAATAATTAATAACTAAATAATTTACATCGTATGGCACTGAAATATACAATCAAGAAAAAGGACGACGGCAAGGATGAGCGCACGGTGCAGGCCGATGAGTTTATCAACCGCGTGGTGTCAATGAAAGCGAGAGAAATAGAAAAGGTGAAAGAAATTCCAAATACAGAAATAAAGAAATGACAAGAGAAGAATTAGTAAAAGAGATTTTCACAAAGAAATCGTTTCTTTGTGTGGGCCTCGACACCGATTTGAAGAAGGTGCCGCAGCATCTGCTCGACCGTGAGGATCCTATCTTCGACTTCAACAAGGCTATTATCGACGCCACCGCTCCATACTGTGTGGCATATAAACCCAACCTTGCTTTCTACGAGGCTTTTGGAGTGAAGGGCATCATCTCGTTTGAGCGCACAGTGAAGTACCTCAACGAGAACTATCCCAACCACTTCATCATTGCCGATGCAAAGCGTGGCGACATAGGCAACACCAGTGCCATGTATGCCCGTACTTTCTTCGAGGGGTATAACATTGACTCGCTCACCGTGGCACCGTATATGGGTGAGGACAGCGTGAGCCCGTTCCTCGCATACGAGGGCAAGTGGGTGATACTGCTGGCGCTGACAAGCAACAAGGGCAGCCATGACTTCCAGCTCACAGCCGATGCCGACGGCGAGCGCCTGTTTGAGAAAGTGCTGAAGAAGAGTCAGGAGTGGGGCAACGACCGCAATATGATGTATGTTGTGGGTGCAACCCAGGGCAAGATGTTCGAGGACATACGCCGCGTGGCTCCTACACACTTTTTGCTCGTGCCTGGCGTAGGTGCTCAGGGCGGCAGTCTTGAGGAGGTTTGCAAGTATGGCATGACCGACGACTGCGGTCTGCTCGTGAACAGCAGCCGAGGCATCATCTATGCTTCGCAGGGCGAGGACTTTGCCGAGGTGGCTGCACAGAAAGCCAAGGAACTGCAGGAGCAGATGGCGGAGATACTGAATAAGAAGTAGTAAAGTGGAGTTAGATGAAGATTATCAACGACCCGTTATACGGATTTATAGACATTCCCGACGGACTGCTTCTCAATATCGTGAAGCATCCGCTGATGCAGCGGCTCACACGCATCAACCAGCTTGGCATGGCAAACGTGGTTTATCCCGGTGCCCGCCATTCCCGGTTCCTGCACAGCATCGGGGCATTCCATTTAACGGGTCAGGCGATAATGTCGCTCCAGCAAAAGGGGCATTTCATCTTTGACAGTGAGGCAGAGGCGGTGGAGGCCGCCATCCTCATGCACGACATTGGGCACGGACCTTTCAGCCATGTGCTTGAGCATACCATCATCAGCGGAATATCCCACGAGGATATCTCGCTGCTGATGATGGAACAGATAAACCGCGACCTAAACAACCAGCTTGGGCTTGCCATAAGCATATTCAAGGATAATTATCCCAAGCGTTTTCTCCACCAGCTCATAAGCAGTCAGCTCGACATGGACCGTCTGGACTATCTGCGGCGTGATGCTTTCTTCACAGGTGTGAGCGAGGGCAACATCGGCAGTGCCAGGATAATAGCCATGCTCGACATGCTTGACGATAATCTTGTGGTGAACTACAAGGGAATAAACCCGATAGAGAATTACCTCATCAGCCGCCGCACGATGTACTGGCAGGTGTATCTGCATAAGACCGTGGTGGGCTATGAGAAGATGCTGGTGAGCCTGCTCAGCCGTGCGAAACATCTGACCGCCATTGGCTGCGACGTGTTTGCGCCGCCTGCTCTCAGTTATTTTCTGCGTAATGATGTGGATGCGGAATGGTTTGCCGCACACGATGAGGCGTTTCTGATGTATCAGACGCTCGACGACAACGATATTATGAGCGCCATAAAGGTGTGGGCGATGAGCGATGATAAGATTCTCTCAACTCTTGCCACAAATATATTGAACCGCCGGCTGTTCAAGGTGGAGGTGTTTGATGAGCCTGTGGCGCAGGAATATGTTGACGTGATCGCTCAGAGTATCTCAAAGAAAATGGGCATCCCCATGGAGGACACCCATTATCTTGTGAGCGTGAACGCTATTCAGAAAGATACTTACGACATCTCCGACAACAGCATCACGATTGTGATGAAGGACGGCACGACAAAGGACATTGCCGAGGCTTCGGAGATACTCAACGTGCAGACTCTTGCAAAGAAAAACAGGAAGTACTTCTTGTGTTATTTGAGGAGTAATTCCTAAATACGCATTACATTCTTAACACCCTTGACTGTGCGGAGCCGCTTTATCAGCGCCTCCAGCTTCGATATGTCCTCGACCATCACCACGAGGTTGCCGCTGAACAGGCCGTCGTGACTGTCAATGCTGATGCTGCGTAGTGACAGTTTCTCCTCCTTGCTGATGATTGAGGTGAGGTTGTTCACAATACCTATGTCATCATTGCCCACAACTCTCAGGGTGATGCTGTATTGCGACTGTCCTTTGCCGCTCCAGCGTGCTCTGATAACACGGTAGCCGAAACGCTTGCGCATCTCGGGAGCGTTGGGGCAGTCGGTGCGATGAATCTTCACGCCGCCCGTAACGGTCACAAATCCGAACACATCGTCGCCGTAGATAGGGTTGCAGCAGCGCGACAGTTGGAAGTCAATGCCCTTCAGGTTGCGGTCTATCACGAGCACGTCATCATTGTTGCGCGTCATCATCTCGTTGGCACTCACATAGTTGTAGCCGTCAGCGCTCTTACCTGTAGGAGCATCCTGATGAATGTTGTCATCGTGGCGCTTTATCTCCTGATAGGTTTCAATAATGTCGTTGATGTCAATCTGCTGTTCTGCCACTTTGTGATAGAAGTCGCGGGTTTCCTTGAATCCCATCTTCTTGATGAGGCGTGCCATAACTGACTCCTCTATCTCTATCTTTCTGTTCCTGAACTTTCGCTCTATTATTTCCTTGGCGTATGCCGCCTCTCCCTGCTGTGTGGCACGCAGCGCCAGTCGTATTTTCGATTTTGCGCGTGATGTCTGTACAATGTTGAGCCACTCCGGCTTTGGTTTCTGTGTAGAGACGGTCATAATGTCCACGGTGTCGCCGCTGCGCAGCTGTTCGCGGAAGGTCACCACCTTATTATTATTTATACGCGCGCCTGTGCATGTGTTTCCCACATTGCTGTGTATGTGGTAGGCAAAGTCGAGCACTGTGGCTCCTTTGGGAAATTTGAACAGGTCGCCTTTGGGAGTGAACACAAACACCTCGTCCTCATACAAGTCCATGCGGAATTGGTCCATCACCTGCATGTCGTCGCTGTTCTCAAGGATGTTGCGGATGTTGCCCAGCCACTCGTCGAGCCCGTTCTCGCCCTTCACACCTTTATATCTCCAGTGTGCCGCCACACCCTTTTCTGCCACTTCGTCCATGCGTTCGGTGCGTATCTGCACCTCCACCCATTTGTTTTCCGGACCGAGCACGGTGATGTGCAGGCTCTCATAACCGTTCGACTTCGGCACGCTGAGCCAGTCGCGCAGTCGGCGAGGGTTGGGCTGATACATGTCTGTGACAATGCTGTACACCTGCCAGCAGTGCATCTTTTCTTTCTCAAATGGTGAGTCGAGAATCACACGTATGGCAAACAGGTCATAGATACCCTCAAAGCCACACTGCTGTTTCTTCATCTTTTGCCAGATGGAGTGTATGCTCTTGGTGCGCCCCTTGATGTGGAACTTCAGACCTGCAGCCTCCAGCTTTTCTTTTATAGGTTTTATGAAAGCGTCGATATACTTATCGCGCTCAGCCTTGGTGGCATTGAGCTTGTCCTTTATCATATAGTAGGCATCGTGCTCTAAGTATTTCAGCGACAGGTCCTCAAGCTCGCTCTTCAGCTTGTAGAGTCCCAGCTTGTGGGCGAGGGGAGCGTAGAGATATGCCGCTTCTTCCGAAATCTTGCGGCGCTGCTCGTTGTCGGGCATATCCTTAATGGAGCGCATCAGGCTCACGCGGTCGGCAATCATTATGAGAATCACCCTCATGTCCTCGGCGAACGACAGCAGCAGGTTGCGGAAATTCTCCGACTCCACCACAGGTGCCTTGGCATAGAGCTCCTTGATGCGCTGCAGTCCGTGGAGAATCTGCTTCACCGACTGACCATATTTCTCGCCCACCTCATCGAGCGTTATCACACTCTTTTCCACACTTTCCCTAAGCAGGATTGCCTTAATGCCGTCATCCCTCAGACCAATCTCCTTTTCGGCAAGCTCAGCCGTGAGATAATCCTCGGGAGTTGGCGCTATTGGTGTCACAAAATCACTTTTCCCTTCCATAATTTGTCTACATTTTGTTAAATACCATTGCAAAGATACACTTTTTTATTGATTTATTTTTCTGTTTCGGTATTTTTTTGTACTTTTGTAATATTAATTACTAATTTTATTAATTATGTTAACACAAAACGACCTAAAACAGATAGCCGACAAAGGCATCAGTGAAGAGAAACTCAACTATCAGTTGGGGCAGTTTAAAACCGGATTCCCATTCCTCAAACTTGAGGCTGCGGCTTCCATTGATAGGGGTATAGCCAGTACTTTTGAGGCTGCACGTAAGTGCTATATTGACACTTGGAATGCCTATAAGGCAGAGGGCAAGCGTGTGGTGAAGTTTGTTCCTGCATCGGGAGCTGCCAGCCGTATGTTTAAGGACATGTTTGCGTTTGTTGACGCTGACTATGACGTGCCGACTACTGATTTCGAGAAGAAATATTTCGATAACATCGAGAAGTTTGCTTTTTATGATGCTCTCAATGAAGTTTGCCAAAAGAATGAGGGTAAGACCGTAAAAGAGCTTATTGCCGCAGGCAACTACAAGGCTGTGGCTGCCAATATGCTGAAGCCTGAAGGGCTGAACTACGGTCAGCTGCCAAAGGGCATGTTGTTGTTCCACAAATATCCCGAGGGCGCCCGCACTCCAATGGAGGAGCACCTTGTAGAGGGCGCGCTCTATGCGGCAAGCGAGGGCAAGTCAATAGTTCATTTCACGGTGAGCCATGAGCACCTTGACTTCTTTAAGAATAAAGTGGCAGAAAAGGTGCAGTATTATGCCGACAAGTTTGGAATAACTTACGACATATCATTCTCTGAGCAGAAGCCGTCCACCGACACAGTGGCAGCTAATCCCGACGGCACTCCTTTCCGCAATGCCGACGGCAGTCTGCTGTTCCGCCCTGGTGGTCATGGAGCGCTCATAGAGAATCTAAACGAGATAGATGCCGACATTATCTTCGTAAAGAACATTGACAATGTGGTACCCGACCGTCTTAAACCAGAGACTGTGGAGTATAAGCAGGTGATTGCCGGACTGCTCGTCACTCTGCAGGAAGAGGCTTACGACTGGCTGCGCATTCTCGACAGTGGCAATTACACCCATGACATGATAGAGGATTTGATTCGTTTCGTTCAGCAAGACCTGTGCTGCCGCAAGAGCGACATCAAGGAGCTTGAGGATGCCGACCTCGTTATTTACCTGCGCAAGAAGCTCAACCGCCCGATGCGTGTATGCGGAGTGGTGAAGAATGTGGGCGAGCCCGGTGGCGGTCCGTTCCTCACATACAATCAGGACGGCACAGTGAGTCTGCAGATTCTTGAGAGCAGTCAGATTGACAAGAGCAATGAGGAGTATATGAAGATGTTCGCACAGGGAACCCACTTCAATCCGGTAGACCTTGTTTGTTCCGTGAAGGACTATCAGGGCAAGCCGTTCAACCTGCCCGACTTCGTTGATCCCACAACAGGTTTCATCAGCCAGAAGAGCAAGGGCGGCAAGGAGCTGCAGGCTCTGGAGCTTCCCGGATTGTGGAATGGTGCCATGAGCGACTGGAACACAATATTCGTAGAGGTTCCGCTCGGTACATTCAATCCCGTGAAGACTGTCAACGACCTGCTTCGCGAGCAGCATCAGTAAAGGAAGTGAAGAGTGAAAAACAAAAGCGGTTACCTTCTCAGGCGACCGCTTTTCAATTCAATAGGTACTAGTCTTTTTTTAAGGTAAAAAGATTGTTTATCAGGATAACGATGCAAAGATACACAACTTTTTTATATTACGCAAACGTTTTCGTGACTTTTTTGCAGATATCGTGAAAAAACACCCGTTTTTAAACTTCGTTAACTAAAAAGCAGTTGTATTAGTAAAATATCTTGATATAAATCAATAATAAGTGTATTTTTAACAATTAAAAAAGAAGTTTTGATAAAATACCTTTCATAATAGACTTTTCAAAATCTTATTTCTCAATAATACCTGATAGTTTTTCTGGCATGTTTAGGTGAGTCTTTGTGATAAAATCCATTAAAATTTTGTATCTTTGTAGCCTAAAATAGAGTATTTATTGTAAAAACAACATGAATCTGAGAGAAAAACTTAGTGGACGTTTGTCGAAGAATGATGTCTTGGGATTGGCGAAACAAATGGGTGACGACGGCATGAAGGAAGAGCTGTACCAGCTGACACTCGACTGCAACAGCCGCGTGGCACAGCAGGCATTGTGGGTGTTTCAGCATTTCGATGATGCTGATAATGAATGGCTGTATCCCAGGCATGATGAACTGATTGACAGGGTGATGGAGGAACATAGCGAGACAAGGCGCAGGATGATTTTGAACCTGTTGGTGCGTCAGCCTTTCTATGAAGACAGTCTGCGTGCAGACTTCCTTGATTTTTGTCTGGGGAATATCACGGCATGCTCGCAGCCTTACGCCATACGTGCGCTGTGTATGAAGCTGGCATACGAGCAATGCAGATTTTTTCCCGAACTGCTCGATGAACTGAAGGCAACTCTCGACATGCTGGCGCAGGAACCGCTGTCGCCGGGAGTGGCTTCAGCCAAACGGCAGATAATGCAGAAAATAAAGGCGTGCCGGAAAAAGGGATAGGGCTGATTGATTATAGCTTTCCGCAGGCTGTGTACATTCCCGGGAAATGTCTGTTCACTTCAATAGGTTCTGTGAACAGTCCGAACACGCTGCTGCCGCTGCCCGACATGGCGGCGTAGTGGGCACCGAGAGAGTAAAGACGGTCTTTGATGCCGGCGATTTCGGGATGCAGCGCGAATACACTTGTCTCGAAGTCGTTTACCAGTTTCCCCTTCCATTCTTTTACCGGCAGCTTTACAATGTCGCGGCAACAGACGGCGCTGGGCTTTGGTGTGATGAGCGAGAAAGCCTCCTTGGTGCTTACGGGAATGTCGGGACGAACCACGGCAATGTAGTAATTGCTTAGGTCGAGGCTGATTGGCTCAAGACGCTCGCCTATGCCCTCGGCGTAAGCAGGCTGTGAGAGTATGAAGAAAGGGCAGTCGGCGCCGAGAGTGGCGGCTATGTCTATCATCTCCTGGGTGGTCATGTTGAGCGAGAACATATTGTTGAGCAGGGTTATCATGTAGGCGCAGTCGCTTGAACCGCCGCCCATTCCTGCCTGTGTGGGAATACCTTTATATAAATGTGCGTGTACGCGTGGCAGCGGATATTTTGCAGCAAGCGCGTTATATGCTCTCACCACGAGGTTGCGTTGCTCGTCACCCTCAATGGCTATGTTGCTTATCTTTATATCGCATGGAGTGGGAGAGGGGAAGTCGGGATGCATCTCGGTCACTTCGAGAGCATCGCGCACCATGCTTACCGGATAAAACACAGTTTCAAGATTGTGGTAACCGTCAGGGCGCTTTGACACAACGTTGAGCCCGAGGTTAATTTTTGCTATCGGAAAATTTATCATCTTTTTTATTTAATTCACTCTTCATTCTTCATTCCTCACTTTTCACTCTTCATTTTCACTTACCTTACCGTAATGTGGAAACAGCCTTGCTTCACTTCGTACTTCACGTAGCAGCGTTGTTGTTCGCGGAAATCCCTGAGCACTTCGCTCAGCACCCATTTCAGAGTGTCGTTCTGCACTTTGCGGCGCGGTTTGCCATCAGGGTCGCTGACGGTGAGGTAACGGTTGTAGCATATATCCACAGTGGTGCCGTAAAGGTGGCAGCTGTTGTCGGTGGCGTTGACATTACGCTGCTGCAGTTTCTGTATGTCATCTTTTGTGCGCAGCAGGCTTGTGAGGATAATCTTGTGCATGGGAATATGTTTCACATACAGGCTGTCGAAGAACGCCTTGCCGATGTCCTGCACCAGTACCGATGCACGTGGCACAAGATAGGGAATGCTCCAGTTGAGGCGGTCGATGTGGAAATATGGATTTGCGCCGACATATACAAGTTCTTTCTTGCGGTGCTCGGCATCCTCACGGTTTTCAACCGACTTCACTCCGTGCTTCAGCGCTGCCGCAATCTGAACATCCTGCATGTCGGGGAAGGTGTTCTTGAATGTCGGCACACTGTATATGGGATGCTTCTTGCCTGTGAATATCGGCGCTTCGTTGGCAGCAAGGAGGCTGTCCTTTGTTTCTTGTTGTGAAACTACAGAAGCGGTGGCTGGCGCAGCTGTTGTGGCGGCTTTGGTGCTGGCTGGGGCTTGGGTGGTGGCTGGCGCAGTCAGAGTGTCTTGGGGGACATCTGCCATTGCCGCATTGCTGTAGTTGCTAAGTGCGATGATGGCTGCACGGATTACGGCAAGTACGGCAACAACGGTGAAAAACCAGCGGGTATATTGTTTTTTCGTTATCTTTTCCATTGAGTAACAGAGAAATTTTTGTGCAAAATTACAAAAAAGTTTTGTAAAACTTGTAAGATAGGCAAAAAAGTTCTAACTTTGCGCCAACAAAACCGACATGAATATAATGACAATAAAGGCAAAATGGACATTACCGCTGTTGGTGGTGGCGCTTTGGTGCGCAGGCATGACTGTGGCGGCAAAGAATATAATTTATTCGGACAACATAAAGACGCTCACATCGGTGGTGAACAACGACTGGCTGTCGGAGCCGCTTCTCGTGCTTGGCACCAATGACGTGATGCGGGTGGGATTTGACGAAATGTCGCACGATTATCACCGCTATGTCTATCGTATAGAGCATTGCGAGAACGACTGGAGCACTTCTGAGGATATTTTTGAGAGCGACTGGCTTGACGGCTTCAATGGTTTGACAATCGACAACATGCAGAATTCCATAAACACCAATGTGCTTTACACTCACTATAGTCTGGAGTTTCCCGACAGCCGCTGCTCGGTGAAGATGAGCGGCAACTACCGTATGAAGATTTGTGATGAGGACAATGGCGGCGAGGTGGTGGCAGAAGTGAGGTTCCGTGTGCTTGAATCGCTTATGGCAATGAGCATGACAATGACATCAAACACCGACATAGACGTGAACAAGAGCCACCAGCAGATAAGTGTGAAGCTTGACTACGGCAGTGTGAACATTACCAATCCCGATGAGGAACTGATGCTTGTGGTGACACAGAACAACCGTGAGGAAACTGCACGCAGGGGAGTGCGCTACAACTTCCGGAACAACCGTGGACTGGAGTGGCAGCACAATAAAAGCCTGATATTTCCCGGAGGCAATGAATATCATAAGTTTGAGATTCTCGATGTGTCGCATCCCACAATGGGTATCGACAATATCTTTTGGGACGGCGGCAGCTATCAGGTTTATCCGTTTGCCTGTCAGCAGAGTGACAACTATCTGTATGATGAGGATGCAAACGGCGCATTCTTTATACGCAACAGCGACAATACCGAGATTGACTATACCTGTGAGTATGTGTTTGTGAACTATGAGCTGCATAGTCCGTATGTTGGACCGGTGAGTATAGACGGCATGTGGACCACCGATGCCGACAAGAGCCGTTATGTCATGGAGTATGACAGCGCCACACAGACCTATTCGGTGCGGATAATGCAGAAATTGGGATACTATAACTATATGTTTACAGCTGAAAACGGACAGGCGGCAAAGACTGAAGGCTCATATTACCAGACAGAGAACAGCTATCAGGCGTATATATATTATAAAGGTACGGGCGCGAGAACTTGGAGGCTTGTAGGATTTAGGGGATTGAGGTAGGAAGAGTAGAATTAGGTAGTAGGAGCAGGAAAATTATGCCAGATAGGTATTTCCATTTAAAAAAACAGCTAAAAAACAAAAAAACATCACTTTTTTTTGATTGTGTGAATTTTTTTTTGTAATTTTGCACAGCATTTTATAGTGGGCATAATACAATGCCCAACGTATATTGATGCACACAGTAAAAAACAAACCAGGGAAATAAGAAAAAATTAAAAATAATAATGGCAAAAGAAAACATTAACCAGAGTGCTCCTGTTGAGGAGACTCTGAACGTGCAGGAATCTTTGTTCCTGAAGTACAAAAAAGCAATTATCGGCGGCGTTGTAGCCGTAGTAGTAATCATTGCAGGTGCGATAGTTTACAAGAACTATATCGCTGCTCCACGTGAGGCAAAGGCAAGCACCATTCTCGCAAAGGGGCAGGACTACTTCAACAACGGTGACTTTGAGAAGGCTCTGAAGGGTGACAAGAAAGACTTCCCCGGATTTGAGGCAGTGGCAAGCGAGTATAGCTCTACAGATGCCGGCAATCTTGCAAACCTCTATGCCGGTCTTTGCTATGCACAGACAGGCAAGTGGCAGGAGGCTGCCAACTGCATTGAGAAATTCAGCGCACAGGACGACCAGATGATCAGCCCTGCCGCAGAGGCTGCTCTTGGCAATGTCTATGCTCACCTGAACCAGTTGGACAAGGCTGTAAGCTGTCTGAAGAGTGCTGCGAAGAAAGCCGACAACAACTCTCTCTCACCGACATTCCTCATTCAGGCTGGTGAGATTCTTGAGAGCCAAGGCAAGGCTGACGAGGCTTTGAAGTGCTATCAGGAGGTGAAGGACAAGTACTTCAACTCAATGGCTTATCAGACTATCGACAAGTATATAGAGCGTGTCACAAAATAATGGCAACTGCTATGCACAACCTGTCGGACTATGACTTTAAGTCAGTACCCGACGCAAGCAATATGAATTTTGCCATAGTTGTGGCAGAGTGGAATCAGGAAGTTACGGGCGCGCTGCTAAACGGTGCGCTTACAACTCTTGAAAAGCACGGAGCTTTGCCCGAGAACATAAGGGTGAAGACTGTGCCTGGAAGCTTTGAGCTGATATATGGTGCGCATCAGATGACTCTCAACGATATTTATGATGCGGTGATTGTCTTGGGATGCGTTATCCGTGGTGACACTCCACATTTTGACTACATCTGTCAGGGTGTGACACAAGGCATAGCCCAGCTGAACCTCACAAGCAACATTCCTGTGATTTACGGACTGCTCACTTGTGAGAACCTGCAGCAGGCTCTCGACCGTTGCGGCGGAAAACTCGGCAATAAGGGTGATGAGTGTGCCATAGATGCCATCAAGATGGCAAAATTTTAAAAGATACATTCAATTTCATACAAGCATAACAAATGCGTTTTATTTCTTGGAACGTAAACGGACTGCGCGCCTGTGTGGGTAAAGGATTCAAAGAATACTTTGCCCAAGCAGGCGCCGATTTTTTCTGCCTGCAGGAGACAAAGATGCAGGAAGGACAGTTGGATATAGAGTTCCCCGGATACAAGTCATACTGGAATTATGCCGAGAAGAAAGGATATTCGGGCACGGCTGTGTTTACAAAGCATGAGCCGCTGTCTGTGACCTACGGTATTGGCATTGACGAGCATGACCATGAGGGACGTGTGATAACACTTGAGATGCAGGACTTCTATCTTGTGACGGTATATACGCCAAATTCGCAGGACGGGCTGAAGCGTCTTGACTATCGTATGCGTTGGGAGACTGACTTTGCCGCCTATCTCAAGCGTCTTGATGCCGTGAAACCTGTCATCGTGTGTGGTGACATGAATGTGGCGCATGAGGAGATAGACCTGAAGAATCCTAAGACCAACCGCCGCAGTGCGGGATTCACCGATGAGGAGCGCGATAAGTTCTCGGCTCTGCTCTCCTCTGGATTCATCGACTCGTGGCGCCGTCAGCATCCCGACGAGGTGAAATACTCGTGGTGGAGCTACCGCTTTCATGCCCGCGAGAAGAATGTGGGGTGGCGCATCGATTATTTTCTCACAAGCAGCAGGTTGGAGCCGAAGATTGTGTCTACCGAGATTTATTCTGAGGTGATGGGCAGTGACCACTGTCCTGTGGAGATTGTTATTGAATAAAAAACGGATATTATTCATAAATAATCTAAAAAATAACCTGTTTTTGTTCTTAAAACGTACCATTTTGCAATATTTATGCGTATTATATAATGTGTAAGTCTTTTATTGCATCAAAGTTTATTAAAAACAGACAAATTAAATACAAAAACTGACAATATGAAACGAATTAATGCAATTATTTTTGCGCTGTTGGCGGTGTTCATGACTGCCAGTGCGCAGATGGCAAATCCGGTGCACGGTTCAGCTTCGCTTAAGATGCTTAAAGGCAATGAGGCTGAGATTGTGTTTACCATGAGTATTGATGCCGGATGGCATGTCTACAGTACTGACATGGGCGACAGCGGTCCTATCAGTGCCACGTTTAATGCCGTTAAGATGGACGGTGTGCAGACTGTCGGCAAACTCACTCCACGCGGCAAGGAAATAAAGAAGCACGATGCCATGTTCGGCATGGTGCTGAGGTTCTTTGAAGGTTCTGCCACTTTTGTGCAGAAAGTGAAGTTCACCAAGGCAGACTACAATATCGACTGCTATCTGGAATATGGTGCATGCAACGATGAGTCTTGTATGCCTCCGTCGGAGATTGCACTGAAGAAGTCGGGCAAGGCTCCGGCTTTCGAGGGTGGCGATAAGGATGCCAAAGAGCAGACAGCAAAGAACGAGGAAAAAAAAACAGATGAGCAAATTGAGCAGCCTGAAGCTGTAGAGACAGTAGCTGTTGCTGACAGTGCGGCAGTTGACACTGCCGCTGTTGTTGCCGCAACAATTGACGGCGGTGACCTTTGGACTCCTGTTATCGACGAGCTTAAAATGCTTGAGACCGACAGTGCCAAGGGAAACGACTCGCTGCTATACATATTCTTTGCGGGTTTTGTGGGAGGATTTCTCGCATTGCTCACTCCATGTGTATGGCCTATCATCCCAATGACGGTGAGCTTCTTCCTGAAGCGTAACAAGGACCGCTCGAAAGCCATCCGTGAGGCTACCACCTATGGTATCTCAATCGTTGTTATCTATGTGCTGTTAGGGCTTATCGTTACATTGCTGTTCGGTGCCTCGGCGCTCAATGCCCTCAGCACCAATGCGGTGTTTAATATTCTGTTCTGCCTGTTGCTCGTTGTGTTTGCCGCCTCGTTCTTCGGTGCATTTGAAATCACACTGCCGTCATCGTGGAGCAACAAGATTGACGCCAAGTCGGATAATACAAGCGGAATCATCAGCATATTCCTCATGGCTTTCACGCTCACGCTTGTTAGTTTCTCATGTACAGGTCCCATCATCGGGTTCCTGCTTGTGGCTGTGAGCACCCAGGGCAGCATCGTTGCTCCTACCATCGGTATGCTTGGCTTTGCCATTGCGCTTGCCATACCTTTCACTCTGTTTGCCATGTTCCCATCGCTGCTCAAGTCGGCTCCAAAGTCGGGAGGATGGATGAATGTGATAAAGGTTACCCTTGGTTTTATTGAGCTTGCATTTGCGCTGAAGTTCCTGTCGGTTGCCGATCTGGCTTACGGATGGCATATCCTCGACCGTGAGGTGTTCATCTCTCTGTGGATTGTAATCTTCGGTCTGCTTGGCATTTATCTCATGGGATGGCTGAAGTTCCCGCACGATGATCCCGAGCACCGCACCAACGTGCCGCAGTTCTTCATCGGAATGATTTCACTTGCGTTCACAGTGTATATGATTCCAGGATTGTGGGGCGCTCCACTGAAGGCTATCAGTGCCTTTGCACCGCCTATGAACACACAGGACTTCAATCTGCAGCACACTGCCGTTGAGGCAAAATATACTGACTATGAAGAGGGAATGGCTGCCGCAGCCCGCATGGGTAAGCCTGTTATGGTAGACTTTACAGGCTTTGGCTGCGTGAACTGCCGTAAGATGGAGGCTGCTGTTTGGACTGATGCTCAGGTGGCAGACATCCTCAACGACAAGTATGTTCTCATCTCTCTATATGTTGATGACAAGACACCGTTGAAGGAGCCAATCGAGGTGGAGGAGAACGGACAGAAGCGCACTCTGCGCACTAAGGGTGACCGCTGGAGCTATCTGCAGCGCATCAAGGTGGGTGAGAACACCCAGCCCTGCTATGTTCTGCTGGACAACGCTGGTCATCCGCTTAATGTCACACGTTCTTACAACGAGGATATTCCAGAGTATCTGAAATTCCTGCAGAGAGGACTGGATAATTATAGTGCAAACCAAGAGAAGAACTGAGCTTGCTTAAGTTCTTCCGGGGTGTAGCCTATAATCAACGAAGTTAACTACAATGAATAATGGAACAAGACGTTAGAAATCAGATAATAACACTTATCAATAAGGAGGTAGTCCCTGCCATAGGCTGTACTGAGCCTATGGCGGTGGCTCTCTGTACTGCGCGTGCCACGGAGCTGCTCGGTCACACTCCAGAGAAGATAGAGGCTTGCCTTAGTGGCAACATCATAAAGAATGCCATGGGTGTGGGTATTCCCGGCACAGGCATGATTGGCTTGCCGATAGCCATTGCGCTCGGTGCGCTTATCGGCAAATCGGAATATGGGCTTGAAGTGCTGAAGGATCTTACTCCTGAAACTCTTGAGCAGGGACGTGAGTATATATCCGGACAACATATAAACATAAAGCTCAAGGACGATATATCCGAGAAACTGTATGTTGAGGTGCATTGCGATGATGCCGTGGCGATAATCAGCGGCGGTCACACCAACTTTGTATATGAGGCAAAGGGTGGGGAAGTGGTTCTCGACCGTCGTACTCCGGAAGTGGGAAAAAAAGATAATGGCGCAGAAAAGGATATAGAGCTTAACATGCGCCTTGTCTATGATTTTGCCATGACTGCCCCTCTTGCAGAGATTGAGTTTATCAAGCAGACAAAGGAATATAACATGAATGCCGCCCATGAGGCTATCCTCGGCAACTACGGCCATAATCTCGGCAAGACCATCGATCGCCCCCTGGCACAGGGAATTTTCGGTAAGAGCATCTTCTCGAAGATTATTGCCAAGACAGCATCGGCATGCGATGCGCGTATGGGTGGTGCCATGGTGCCTGTGATGAGTAACAGCGGCAGTGGCAATCAGGGCATCTGTGCCACAAATCCCGTGGCTGTGTATGCCGCAGAGAATGAGAACACCGAGGAGGAACTTGTGCGTGCCCTCATTCTCAGTCACCTCACTGCCATCTATATCAAACAGACGCTTGGCAAGCTCTCTGCCCTTTGCGGCTGTGTGGTTGCCGGCATCGGCAGTTGTTGCGGAATAACCTATCTCATGGGAGGTGACTATGCCCGTATATGCAGTGCGGTGAAAAACATGATAGCCAACATCACTGGTATGATTTGCGATGGCGCAAAGCCCTCATGCTCGCTGAAAATCTCATCGGGTGTCAGCACAGCCATCCTTTCCGCATTGCTTGCCATGGAAGGCAAGAATGTCAGCAGTGCCGAAGGAATTATCGATGAGGATGTAGACCGCTCCATACATAACCTCACTTCCATCGGTGCCGATGCCATGTGTGCCACCGATGCCATGGTGCTTAACATCATGACGCACAAGGGGTGCTGATGTAGATTATATTATAATAAAAAGAAGAGTGGGAGCTGTAAATGCTTCCACTCTTTTTATATCCTCCGCCCTAACAGGCAGAGGATATTTTTTTGCGTACAATTGTGTATTTTGTATTATTGTTAATTATCAGGCGTTGTACGCAGTTTCGCCGTGTTCGTAGATATCGAGTCCTTCTTCCTCGATGCGGGCATCAACTCTCAAGCCGTGAATCATGTCAATACCCTTGAATATAACCAAGCCGCAACCGATTGCCCATGCGCCAACCACAAGGGCACCGAAGAGCTGTGCTCCGAGGAATCCCCAGCCAAAGCCATAGAACAGACCGCCCTCAGTGGCGAACAATCCTGTGCAGAGTGTTCCTACAAAACCGCAGACACCGTGAACTGATGAAGCGCCTACAGGGTCGTCGATGTGGAGAACGTGGTCGATGAACTCAACGGACAGAGGCATTATGATACCGCAGATGAGACCGATGCAGGCTGCTCCGCCTATGCTCACCATGTCACAACCGTCGGTGATGCCAACGAGACCTGCAAGAATACCGTTGAGAGTGAGCGACAAAGATGGTTTGCCATAGCGAATCCAAGAGAAGAATAGAGTTGCAAGTCCGCCGGTGCAGGCTGCCATGTTGGTTGTTGCGAATGTATGTGAGATGGCTATGCGGTTGTCCTCGCCAAAGGCTGCGAGCTGTGAGCCGGGATTGAAGCCAAACCAGCCGAACCATAGTATGAAGACACCGAGAGATGCAAGAGTGAGACTGTGACCGGGAATGGCACGGCTCTTTCCGTCTTTACCATACTTGCCACGGCGCGGACCAAGAATCATAGCGCCAATAAGTGCCAGCCAGCCGCCGCAGGAGTGAACCACTGTTGAGCCTGCAAAATCATGGAGTGTGTAGCCGAAAGTGTTCATCATGAAGCTGCCTTCCTCGCCGTTCATCAGCCAACCGCCGCCCCATGTCCAGTGTCCCTCGATGGGGTAAACCACAAGAGATATGAGCAGTGAGTAGACTATGTACATTGAAAACTTGGTGCGTTCTGCCATGGCACCCGATACGATAGTGGCGGCAGTGGCGCAGAACACTGTCTGGAACATAAGGAAACCTTCGATGGGCAGTCCGCCGGGTGCTTCGAGAAAGTCAAGACTTCCCCATTCAGGCATACCCATAAATCCTGCTCCGCTTGCTCCCCACATCACTCCGAAGCCGACGAGCCAGAAGCACACCGAGCCGAGGGTGAAGTCAACGAAGTTTTTAAACAGAATGTTGGCTGTGTTCTTTGTGCGTGAGAAACCTGCCTCACACAGCGCGAAGCCCGGCTGCATGAAGAATACAAGCATGGCTGCAAGCAGCATCCATACAGTATTGATTGATACCTCGCTGTCTTTCAGCATTTCAAGTACATTTGCAGGCATCTCTGTCTCTGCCGCAAATGACGTTATAGGAGTAGCAGCCGCTGCAATGGCAAGCGGCATTTTATGTAATATTGTCTTTTTCATTGTAATTTTGTGTTTGTGTTGTGTATTAAACGAAGTGTCGTTATTTCTCTTTCTCGGCGTTGTAAAGTGCAATGTCGCCACGCTCCTGGGTGCGGATTCTCACTGAGTCCTCCACGGGGATTACGAAAATACGCCCGTCGCCAATCTCGCCTGTGTATGCCGACTTCATGATGGCATTGATGGTACGCTCCACATTGATGTTTCGCACCACTGCGCTAATCAATACACGCTCAATGTAGCTCGTGTCGTATTTCACACCGCGGTAGATCCTCTCCTGGCGCATCTTGCCCACGCCTCTCACGTCATAGTATGAGAACCATTCAATGTCTGCTTCGAGCAATGCTTCTTTCACATCCTCAAATTTTGTCTTCCTGATAATTGCCTCGATTTTTTTCATAATAACATTATTTTTTGTGTTTGTTGTTATACTGATTTAAAATGACACCCCTGCCGTGAGATACATCTTACCGCTGTTGGGATTTGCCGTCACGGCTGCGAACATCGGAAGCGAGAAACTGTCGGTAATCTTTATATCCTTGCTTGCCTTCAGTGTGACGTTGGTCACTGCAAGTCCGTCAACCGGGGTGTCGGGATTGGTGAGATAGGTTGCTGATGATTCGAACGGCACTATACCCACGGCTGCGTCCCAATTGATACCTCCAAGCTTGAACGGTGCTGCCACCTCAAGATATGATGAATAGGCACGCTTGCCGTCAGCCTTATAGTCAGAGCCAGCAAAGTTTGTGTACCAGTTCACCGAGCATACGCCGAAGTCATAACCGAGATTTGCCTCAAACACGTGGGCTGTGCTGTGGGCGCTGTACATAAAATAACGGTCTTTTGCCTCAACGCCCGAAAACCAGTAGTCCGTCACTCCTATGGTAAGCCCGCCGGTAGAGTATGACAATGTGAAGTCAAGCTCTTTAGTGTCGTCAGAGTTTACTATTCCGTAAGAGCCCCATGCTCCAAGCGAAAATCCTTTATACGACACCGATGCTGATGGCTGAAGGGCTCCACTGCCCAAATCTTGTCCACGCCATACATAACCACTCACAATGTCTGCTCCTACCGAGGCTTCCACGTCATCCTGTGCACTCATGGCAACCGGTGTTGCCATTGCAGCTAAAATTGCTGCGCTTCTAAACAATCTTTTCATAATACCTTTAATTTTTTAATGTGTTTATATTTTGTGTTTGCTGTATTGTCATCTCTTTGTGTTTGATGTTGCAAAGGTAGCTAACTTTTTGATAATTTTATTTAATATTATGT
>ENA-OYXU01000160-OYXU01000160.1-human-gut-metagenome-genome-assembly--contig:-NODE-160-length-28919-cov-9.715182_pt1 | contig 28919 bp, 28 predicted proteins | sample MGYA00243243_ERZ653435 | MGnify/ENA primary metagenome ERZ653435 (study PRJEB26926, sample SAMN06165113) | human gut metagenome | biome: ENVO:00009003; feature: ENVO:2100002; material: ENVO:00002003... | reverse complement strand
GAACTCATTGCTGAGGTATTTCTCAAAAGCGAGTGCAAAGGTACGGACTTTTTTCCAAACCTCCAAATATTTCAAGGAAAAATTTTAGTTTTTATGCAACTTTTTATAGCACTATTGATTTATGTCAGTGAGAATATGCAATACACATTATTTATTATATTAAAAGGCGCGTCATTAAGACAAATTTTCATTTTTATTTTTTTTGCTCAAAATCCTCGCCAACAACCATGAGGCATTAAGATTTTGTGCCACTCCATCCCTAATTTTATACGAATAGATTATATTCTCCGAAAGTTCAATCTCAAAACAATAATTCTTATAAAGCATACTGTTGCCGGCATTCCGTTTTGCCAGTTCAAGATCATGAGTGGCAATAATTGCAGACACGTCATACTGCGAAATCTCATCAAGGAACAGCACCGAGCCTTCAAGTTTGTCCTTCGAATTGGTGCCTTTCAGTATCTCATCAAGGATAATAAGTGTAAACTTGTGGCGTTTGACATGATTAATCAACTGTTCCAAACGAATAAGCTCGGCATTGAAATAAGAGATATTTTCAGAAAGATTGTCAGTGGTGCGCATACTTGAGAACAGCGAGACAATGGAAAAGCCGAAAGAGCGGGCACACACCGGCAAGCCGCAACTTGCCATGATATAACTGACACCGATGGTGCGTAGAAATGTGCTTTTGCCAGCCATATTCGCCCCCGTGACAATGGCGATGTTATGTTTTTGCAGCTTGAAACTATTGGGAACGGCTGTCTCAGCAGCCAAAAACGGATGGCAGACATCAACAGCCTCAATCACGCTCTCGCTGTCGTCATCAAAAATCTGCGGGAAAGTGTTGGAGGGATTATTGGCGGCATAAGTGGCAAGGCTCACCAGGGCATCAATCTCAGCCACGCAATCTGTCCACGGTCCGACGTATGGAAGATATTGCGTGCCCCATCTCACGAAACGCCGCATGAGAAACACATCATAGAGTGCAACTCCATTGAACAGGATATAGACTATGACATTGTTGCGCTGGTCGAAAAGGTTCAGTATGCGCGACAAGCGGCGGAATGCGGTCATACACGAGTTGTCACCATCAATCAGGGTTTCTTTCAAACGTCTCAGTTTCAACGACTTGAAATCGGCTTCCTCCACATTCTTCATAATGGCGAGATAACTTGAAAATTCGTCATGCAGCCTGCCGATATTGCTGCCTGTCTTATTGGATGCCCTGAACGCCATATAGGATGCCGCAAACTGGAGCGAGAACATTACCGTGAACAGTGTCATCGGCATAATGCCCGCAATGCCTGCCACGAGCGAAATCACCGTTACAGCCACCGACACAACGGGCAAAACCGACTTAATCATCCATTTACTGTAACTGCCCTCTCCCACCAGCTTCGCCAGCCGGTCGATACTGTTGTCCACAGGCGGATTGGTGAGAAACATTATCCTCCAGTCGTGCATGGCGCTGAGTTCGGCAACGGCATCCTGCGATGCGCGTATCTCATCCCTGTCCATACACAATTGCGTGAATTTATGAGCAAGCCTGTCGCTGCCCTTCTTCGTTATAGTACGGTTAATGCGCTGAAAGAGCGATGATTGTCCGAATACATCAAGATCATAGGCAAACTCATGCGTACTATCCACATATCTCTTACCGTCGTCGAACGGAGTCAGGTCGCCAGCCAGATATTTAAGTTCGTTGCCACACCTATCAATCTTTCTTCTGCAAACCTCAATGCGCTCCATGCATTTATAGTCAGCCCAATAAAGCGCAGCATACACAGCCAACGCCAGCACAGTACAAGCCACAGACCAACCGCTCTCGCTCGTACATATTATATATACAAAGGCACAAGCCGCCACAAACGACAGCAACTTGCCATACAGATACAAGCGGCTTCGTGCCTTCAACCCCTTCAACTCGTCATCATACTCACGCTGTTTGCTCAAATAGAAATCTTTCATTATCAGTATTATTTATATTATTCCTCCATTCTGCCGTATTTCATTTCCTCGCCCTGCCTGTCATATTGTTTCCGTTTTCCCGACGGCAGCTGGCTTAGCGTAACACGTACCACTGTTGTGCGGTCAAGGCTCCGCGCTATGGCATCGTCAAAGGCATCCATGTGCTGCGGCAGAAATCTTTTGCAAATTGCACGCAATCCCGCTATCTTTTCGTCACGGTCGGTCACTATCTCAGCACTGCCGAACGCAATGGCAGAACGATACTGTAAGGTAAACGAGCCGTCTTTGGGTCCTACTGTGGGGACACACCGCGTAACGGCACTCAGACATACCTCGGGATTGGCGGCTATCGCCTCCAGCTTATCACCTTCGTTGGCACAATGAAAATACCAGGTCCTGTCATCGGTGCTTGCCAATGACAGGGGCACTCCATAGGCTGTGCCGTCGGAACGGGTTAGACTCACTGTAATATACGGTGCCTTGCGCATCACTTCCAACGCCCAAGCACTATCCATTTCCCTGCTTTTCTTTCTCATATTGATTTTATTTTTGTAAATAACCGAGTCCACTTTATAGAGTGGACTCAGTAAATAATGTCCTTGGCATCACAGATTAATATAGCATTTGAGTGCCTCAACATATTCAGCGAAAGCCTCCTTGCCTTTTTTCGTTATGCGACAGACGGTACGTGTCTTTTTGCCAACAAATCCCTTTTCCACGCTGATGTAGCCGGCAGTGACAAGCTTGTCGAGCTGCACACTCAGGTTACCGGCTGTGGATTCGGTCTTTTCTCTAATATATACGAAATCAGCCTCATCCACATTCATCAGAATAGACATCACCGCAAGGCGCAACTGGGAGTGTAGCAGCGGATTCAACTCTTTCATTTCTTATTCCTTGCTTTATGATTTAATACATGTCCGGGGATAATCATCATACTGACAAAAGCCAAAATAAACATAGGCATATACCAATATGTATAAAGCGGCACCCCACCGGCAATGCAGCAGCCGGTGATAATTCCCGCAGACAGACCTATCGCCCCGCCTGCAACAAACGACTTTTCCTCAAGTATGACACCCTGCGCAATCTCAATCACCGGAATAATCACAAGGGCAAACAGCAACATGACGCTCCAACAGTTGATTCCTTTGATTAACGTAAATGCGAGACACGCCGCCGTGCAAGCAATGCCGGATATTCCCACAACAGTCCATATCCGGTTTATCAGTTTGTCGGAATAAGTCTTCACCCCATATTTACCCTGCTGTTTCCGTGCCATAACCGGCGTTGATATACCGCCGATAATCCATATCAGAAACCAAAGCCAGTTCCACGCAGGATTGTGGGTAAGCGTAAGAAGCAGCCACACCGATGATGCGACAACCAGGGTTACATAGCCCCATACAAGGTAGATGTTGCCGTCGCCAAAATAGCGTTCGTTTGTACGTGAGATCATTGCAGTGATGAGCTCGATACTTTCTCTTTCATTAAGTTTCTTGTCTTCCATAATTTTATATGTCTTTTAGAAGTTTGTAAATTGGTTTATTTTATAAACCGTAATATCTCTGAAAAAGAGCGGCACTCGCGATTACCGCCCTAATTCGTGTGCAAAGGTAATGAAGTTTATTTTATAAACCAAATTATTCTGCAAACTTTAGCGTTTATTAACTGTTGGTTAAAAAAACAATCACGCAAAGCACGACGCCTCCCAAAGGCTTGCCAAAGCCAAAAAAACATAAAAGCATGAAATAAAATGACTTAAAATAGATTTATGTGAAATAAAGTTATTACATTTGCAGCAGAAAACAACATTCACAATATAAATAACAAAAATGAAGAGAATACAACTCAGGGCGATAGAGCCTGAAGACTTAGAGCTGCTTTACAGCATTGAAAACAACATGAGTGTGTGGAACGTAGGTATGACAAACGTGCCATATTCAAAATTTGCACTCAACGAATATTTATTAAATATTAAATACGACATGTATGCTGACCGGCAAGTAAGGCTGATGGTGGACAACAGTGAGGGCAAGACTATCGGCATTGTCGACATAACCGACTATGACCCGCGCCACAACCGCGCCGAGGTGGGAATAATAATAATTGATGAATACCGCCGACAGGGGTATGCCACCGAGGTACTGCAAGCCGTCAAGGAATATGCCAAAAATGTAATCCATCTGCACAAGCTCTATGCCGTTATAGATACGAACAACACTGCTGCGCTGAACACTTTCCTGAAAGCGGACTTTACCGAGGAATGTATATTAAAGGACTGGCTCCGCGGTACTAACGGATATGAGGATGCAAAGCAGTTTGCCGTATATTGCGATTAAAACGCATGAACAGGGAAAAGGAGATAAAGGTATCTTAGGATAAAAGACAAAGTATCCTAAGATAAATGGCGAAGTATCTTAGGATAAACAGCAAAGTAATGTATAATTCATTTTCAACTAAAACGCACAGCGTCCTTGATAAATAAAGAAAAACCAGAAACAGATTTATGATTTTCTGTTTCTGGTTTTTCCTTGTTTACTAAATTAAGTGAGTAAAACTATCTTTAAATTAACGTAACCTTATTCTGGAGCCTGCTCAATGAGATCCATAAACTGGTCGAGCTTAGGAGTGATGATAATCTGAGTGCGGCGGTTGCGCTGCTTGCCCACCTCGGTGTTGTTGGAAGCGAGAGGATTATACTCGCCACGTCCACCGGCAGTAAGACGCTTCGGGTCAACTCCGTAACGAGTCTGGAGAGCCTGCACCACGCTTGAGGCACGCAGACAAGAGAGGTCCCAGTTGTTGCGGATGTTCTCACGGCTGATGGGCACATTGTCGGTGTTACCCTCGATAAGCACGTCATAGTCCTTATAATCCATGATAATCTTCGCAATCTTCTGCAGAGTCTCCGATGCACGGTCGTTGATTTCATACGAGCCGCTCTTGTAGAGCATATTGTCGGCAAGCGAGATGTAAACCACACCCTTGAGCACCTGCACGTCAACCTCCTTAAGCTCCTCCTTAGACAGCGAGCGTGTGAGATTGTTGGTGAGCACCATGTTGAGCGAGTCGCTCTTGGTCTTCACCTCCACGAGGTGGCGGATATACTGGTTCGACTCATTAATCTGGTCAACAAGCTTCGAGATGTTCACATTGTTGCTGTTGGCATTGTTAAGGCTCTGGTCGAGGTTCTTCTGCAAAGCCTCATATCCCTTCTTTGCGGCAGCAAGCTGTTCCTCAAGACTTGCCACGCGCGCCTTGCTTGCAGCCAACTGCTCTCTCGCGTCAGTATAATTCCTCTGCAACTCCTTGTTTTCGTTTCTGCAAGCGTCGAGATCCTTCTTGCTTGCACAGCTTGCCAGCATCAGTCCGGCAGCCATCACCATTATCAAACTTTTCTTATTCATAGCTATAATAATTATATTTGTCATCAAAAACTTTCGCAAATTTACTTATAATGACTGAAACAGAGCGAAAAAGTTGCAAAGCGTTAGAACATTTTAACTTTAGCACAATGTTTTTATGACTTTTTTATGTCAAAAATAAGTAAATTCTACGAAAAATACCCGTTTCCCTTTTTTAGCGTAAAAAACTACTAACGTGATTATTGCTGGTTTTCTTTTCAACAGTAATGTCCAGAAATGGATCAGAAATGGTCATAAATAATAATGTTTGCTAAAGCAAATAATGGCCAAAAATTTATGTACATTGGTGGCATCGCCACAAAAAAATTATTTTATTTGCCATTACTGGTTTATTTTTGGACATTACTGTTCAAAAATCATAATCTCTTAATAGCTACAATCACTATAAGAAAATATTCCTTGAAAAGACTTTTTCCAAGAGTTACAAAAAATTTGCAGCTACATGTCACAAAACAATATGTAAATCCGTTAATAATAATAGATGGCACAGAACAGCAGGTTCCGAAAAGCCCAAAGTGTTGCCACATACTTAATATATTAGTACATATACGAAAAATGGACATAACGACATTCAACGACAATATAGCGCCCATGCGCCAAATGCTGATGAACAAGGCACGGTCGATGACCAACGACGAAAGCCTGGCAGAGGATATGGTGCAGGAAACAATGCTGAAGCTGTGGAGCATACGGTCGGAACTGACAAAGCATCCCAACACCGCCGCCCTGGCTGTTACCATTCTGCGCAACAAGATGTACGACCACCAGCGCAAACGACGGGAATACGCCATAAACGAACGGTCGCCTGAGCACGGCACAGAGGACAACAGAGCCGAAGCCAACAGCGACATAGAGCTGATAAAACGGATTGCCGACAGTCTGCCGACACTGCAACGGGAGATTTTCAGAATGAAAGAGATTGAAGGCTATGAGGCGGAAGAGATAATAGCCATCACAGGCTGCTCGCCAGAAGCACTGAGGCAAAATCTGTCGAGAGCACGCCGAAAGATAAGAGAAGAATTTGTGAAACAGTCAAATTACAACCGACAATGAACAAGGAACATATACAACAACTGATAGACCGATATGACGACGGCATGACATCGAATGCCGAGGAAAGAGAACTGAGGGATTTTTTCAGACAGCATCCTGCCAGCACCCTGCTACAGGAATGGGCTGCATACAAGGCAATATTTGCTTTTGTAGACAGCGAGGCGACAAAAGCTGAGGAAAAGAACACAGAAACTCTGACCGTAAGCCAAATGACGCCACTAAGACGTATGCTGACCATAAAACGGATGGTAAGCGTTGCGGCATGTGCGGCAGTAGCCATAACAATAATACTACATACAGCAAATACGGGCAAAAGCAACTATGCCGTGATAAACGGAAACACCGTGACCGACAAGAGCGTGGTGATGACCGAGGCTGAGACCGCCCTGCAAATGGTTGCCTACAGCGACGAGTCGTTTGGCGCACTCAGCGTATTTGAAGATACAGGAACAAAATAAAAAAGAACAATATGAAACATATTATTTTAACACTGCTGATTGCCGTTGCAAGCACACTTGCCGTCTGCGCACAGTCAAGGCTTGCCATCGACAAAGCCTTTGCAGACTACGGACACTCGCGCCACTGCAAGATGGTGGAGATGCACAACACCACACTGCGGGGCTACAAGCTGGCGACATACAAGAGCTTGACTTACAAGGTAATAGGTAAAGAGATAGAACCGCTACTTGCCGAGGACAAGAAGCAGGCAAAAAAGATTCGCGAAGTGGTGGACCAGGGTGTGGTGAAAAGCGGCTACTACCAGATGACACCTGCCGACAACGGCGACAACCGGTATATCCTGTTCAGCAAAGGAGCAAAAAACAGCGGCACCATAATCTATATAAAAGGGAAACTGGGACCGGACGACATTATGTCGCTATGCTATGTCAGGAAAAAATAAATATTGAATAAATAAAAACAAAATAAACACAAGAAAGAGACTATGAAAAAGTATTTCACCCTCATCATCATGGCGCTGCCGCTGATGTGCAGCGCAGAGACAGTCACCGACACCACTTTCACATACAACGACAAAAAAATTGTAGTGACTGAGACTGGAAACGACACAAAGGTTACCGTTGAGAACCAGCAAGGCGAGAAATTCCACAAACTGTCGGAGACCACCTTTGTCGACGGCAAGGAGGTGACCCAAGTATATGTCACATCACCGTTTCTTCCCGACAAATGGAGCACAAAGCGCCGCCATTGTTTTTCCTGCCACATTCCATGGTTCAGCTACGGATTCTCATTGCTCAGCGACAGCCCCATAAGTTTCAACACTGACGATAACCTGAAGCAACATTCATCAAAATCATGGGAGTTTTCAATCGCCCCTATCTCAGTGGCAACACCACTCAACCGTCTCCATACTTTCGGAATATCTGCCGGTCTGCAGATTTCTTGGATTAAACAGCGTTTCAACGACAATTACGCACTGTGCAACGACAACGGCACAGTGAGCATACAGCCCATCGAACTGGCTGACGGTGAGCACGTAAAGAAAAGCTATGTCAGCTATATGGCGCTGCGTATTCCCGTGATATTTGAATACCAACACACCGTAAACCACAGTGAATTTTTCGTGACCTTCGGCGGTTCGTTGGAATGGAGATTCAAGGAACATTCGCGCTATAAGACAAATATGCACACCATCACTCCAACAAAAGACATAAACATTAATCCCATAGGAGTGAACCTTGAGGCGCAAGTGGGATATTTCGGCTTTGCCGTCTTCGTTCGCACAGCCGTCACACCGCTGATGAAAACCAGCAGCTCGCCAAAGGTCTATCCCACAACAGTTGGTTTGGCTTTCGGGTTCTAAAGTGCGTTCTTTTACACAAATCTAACATTTTTGCCGTTTAAGTATGGAAAATTCAATATTTTTTTGTAATTTTGTGCCCAAAATTTAATATAATAATAAATAAGGTATATGATACTGTTTTTCCAGACTCCGCAAAAGAGCGTGATTGCAACTGAGACAGACCATCAGTTGAATCAAGAAGAGATTAAAGCCCTGTGCTGGCTTTACGGCAATGCTGAACTGTTAGACTGTGAGACCATGGAGGGATATTTCGTAGGCCCGCGCCGCGAGATGGTGACCCCATGGAGCACCAATGCCGTAGAGATAACTCAGAACATGAGCATCAAAGGCATTGTACGCATCGAGGAATATTTCCCAGTGAGCAGCGAGGACGCCGAGCACGACCCCATGCTGCAGCGCATGTACAAGGGACTGAACCAGGACATCTTCACCATCAACATCAAGCCCGAGCCAATCAAGCACGTTGAGAACCTTGAGGAATACAACGAGCAGGAAGGTCTTGCCCTTTCTCCCGAGGAAATTGAATATCTGCACAAGATTGAGAAGGAGCTGGGCCGCCCGCTCACCGACAGCGAGATATTCGGCTTTGCCCAGATTAACTCCGAGCACTGCCGCCACAAGATTTTCGGCGGCACGTTCATCATCGACGGCAAGGAGATGGAGAGCAGCCTGTTTGCAATGATCAAGAAGACCACACAGGAGAATCCAAATAAAATTCTGTCGGCATACAAGGACAACGTGGCATTTGCACAGGGTCCCGTTGTGGAGCAGTTTGCACCGAAAGACCAGACCACAAGCGACTATTTTGAGGTGAAGGACATCGAGAGCGTTATCTCGCTGAAAGCCGAGACCCACAACTTCCCCACCACCGTGGAGCCGTTCAACGGCGCAGCCACAGGCACAGGCGGTGAGATACGCGACCGTATGGGCGGCGGCGTTGGCTCATGGCCAATAGCTGGAACAGCCGTCTACATGACAGCCTATCCGCGTCTTGACAATAACACCCGTGACTGGGAACAGATCATGCCGGTGCGCAAATGGCTCTACCAGACTCCCGAGCAGATTCTCATCAAGGCATCAAACGGTGCGAGCGACTTCGGCAACAAGTTCGGCCAGCCGCTCATCTGCGGCTCGGTGCTCACCTTCGAGCACAACGAGGACGAGGGCGACACCAAGTATGCCTACGACAAAGTGATAATGCTGGCAGGCGGCGTGGGCTACGGCACAAAGCGCGACTGTCTGAAAGGTGAGCCCAAGAAGGGCAACAAGGTTGTAGTCGTTGGTGGCGACAACTACCGCATCGGTCTTGGCGGCGGCTCGGTGTCGTCGGTTGACACAGGCCGCTACAGCAACGGCATTGAGCTTAACGCCGTGCAGCGCGCCAACCCAGAGATGCAGAAGCGTGCATACAACCTTGTGCGCGCTCTCTGTGAGGGCGACGAGAATCCTGTGGTTTCAATCCACGACCACGGCTCGGCAGGTCACCTCAACTGTCTGTCGGAGCTTGTCGAGGAGTGTGGCGGCAAGATTGACATGACCGCCCTGCCCATCGGCGACAAGACCCTCAGTTCAAAGGAGATTATCGCCAACGAGAGCCAGGAGCGCATGGGACTGCTCATCGACGAGCAGCACATCGACGAGGTGCGCAAGATAGCAGAGCGCGAGCGTGCCCCTCTGTATGTTGTCGGCGAGACCACTGGCGACGCACACTTCTCGTTTGAGCAGGGCGACGGCGTACGTCCGTTCGACCTCGACGTGGCACAGATGTTCGGACACTCGCCAAAGACCATCATGACCGATGAGACTGTGGAGCGCCACTACAAGGACGTGGAGTACTCACAGGACAAGATAAACGAATACGTGGAGCGTGTGCTCCAGCTGGAGGCCGTTGCCTGCAAGGACTGGCTCACCAACAAGGTTGACCGCTCGGTGACTGGCAAGATTGCCCGCCAGCAGTGTCAGGGAGAGATTCAGCTGCCGCTGAGCGACTGCGGCGTTGTGGCTCTCGACTACCGCGGAAAGAAAGGTATCGCCACCGCCCTTGGTCACGCTCCTCAGGCAGGTCTTGCCAACCCCGAGGCAGGTTCGGTGCTGTCAGTTGCCGAATCGCTCACCAACCTCGTGTGGGCTCCGCTTGCCGAGGGCATGGACAGCATCAGCCTGTCGGCAAACTGGATGTGGCCTTGCCGCTCGCAGAAGGGTGAGGACGCACGTCTCTACTCGGCAGTGAGCGCACTGAGCGACTTCTGCTGCGCACTGCACATCAACGTGCCCACAGGCAAGGACTCACTCTCACTCAGCCAGCAGTACCCCAACGGCGAGAAGATAATCTCTCCGGGAACAGTGATAGTAAGCGCAGGCGGCGAGGTGAGCGATGTACGCAAAGTGGTGTCGCCTGTTTTGGTAAACGACAAAAACGCATCAATCTACCACATCGACTTCTCGTTCGATGAGCAGCGCTTAGGTGGCAGCGCCTTTGCGCAGAGCCTCGGCAAGGTTGGCGACGATGTGCCTACGGTGAAGAATCCCGAATATTTTGCCGACTGCTTCATGGCTGTGCAGCAGATGATAGAGAAGGGATGGATCATGGCTGGCCACGACATCTCAGCCGGCGGTCTCATCACCTGTCTGCTTGAGATGTGCTTCGCCAACAAGGAGGGCGGCATGCACATCAACCTGCACGACATCTGCAAGGACAACGACATGGTGAAGACTCTCCTGGCAGAGAACCCGGGAGTGGTGATTGAGGTCAGCGACGACCACAAGCAGGAGTTTGCAGCCTTCATGGAGGAGCAGGGCATCGCTTTCGCAAAGATAGGATACTCTGTGCCAGGCAGCCGCATCATCGAGGTGAAGGCAGGCGACAAGACCGTGACCTTCGACATCGACGCACTGCGTGACACATGGTACAGCACATCATACAAGCTCGACACCAAGCAGAGCTTCAACGGCTGCGCCGACGAGCGTTTCAAGAACTACAAGAACCAGCCTTTGGAGATGAAGTTCAACCCGTCGTTCACGGGAACCCTCGCACAGTATGGCATCAGTGCCGACCGCCGCGGGCGCACAGGCATCAAGGCGGCAATCATCCGTGAGAAGGGAACCAACGGCGAGCGTGAGATGGCTTACTCGCTCTATCTTGCAGGCTTCGACGTGAAGGACGTAACCATGACCGACCTCGTGTCGGGCCGCGAGACTCTCGACGACATCAACATGATTGTGTTCTGCGGCGGATTCTCAAACAGCGACGTGCTCGGCTCGGCAAAGGGATGGGCAGGCGCATTCCTGTTCAACCCCAAGGCAAAGGAGACTCTCGACAAGTTCTATGCCCGCAAGGACACCCTGTCGCTCGGTATATGCAACGGCTGTCAGCTCATGGTGGAGCTGGGACTTCTCACCGAGGACCGCGACGCCATGAAGGCAGCACTGTATGCCCGCATGCTCCACAACAACTCCCACAAGTTTGAGAGCGAGTTTGTGTGTCTCAGCATTCCGGAGAACAAGAGCGTGATGTTCGGCTCGCTCAGCGGCAGCAAGCTGGGTCTGTGGGTTGCCCACGGCGAGGGTCACTTCCAGCTGCCTAATGCGGAGAGCACCTACAGCGTGGTGGCTAAGTACAACCATGCAGGCTATCCCGCCAATCCTAACGGCTCTGACTACAACGTGGCTGGTCTCTGCTCTGCCGACGGCCGCCATCTGGCAATGATGCCTCACCTTGAGCGCGCCATCTTCCCGTGGCAGAACGCATGGTATCCCGCCGACCGCCGTCAGGACGAGGTGACACCGTGGATTGAGGCGTTTGTAAACGCACGCAAGTGGATTGAGGAGCAGAAGTAATGATATTATATTAGGAGTTAGAAGGAGTAAACTTCATCTAACTCCCCTTAACTCCTTAAACAAATTATGTATTTTGAACTTATAAAGACATTCTTTAAGATTGGCATGTTCACCCTTGGCGGTGGATATGCCATGATTCCTTTGATACAGAAAGAGGTGGTGGAGCGCCACCGCTGGGTGACTCAGGAGGAGATGCTCGACCTCATCGCCATTGCGCAGAGCTGTCCCGGAGTGTTTGCCATCAACATCAGCACCTTTGTGGGCTACAAGCTCCATAAAACCCGCGGTGCGGTGAGCGCCGCCCTCGGCACTGCCCTGCCCTCGTTTCTCATCATCCTTCTCATCGCAATATTCTTCCACGCCTTCAGCGACAACCGCGTGGTGCAGGCCATCTTCCGCGGCATCCGCCCGGCAGTGGTGGCTCTCATTGCCGTGCCCACCTTCAACCTTGCCAAGAGTGCCGGCATCAACCGCCGCACAATATGGATTCCCGTGGTCTGCGCCCTGCTGATATGGGCGCTCGGCGTGTCGCCAATCCTCATAATCCTTGCCGCCGGCACCGGAGGATTTGTATGGGGAAGGCTAAGAAAAGCCTGAAGCCTTTGAAATCAATCCTATCAAGGTTTTAGCGGCTTGACTGTGATACCCAGTCTTACGGAGTAAGATGGACGCCATAAAACGAGGCGTTGGTTCTGCAATGGATATGCCTGTCAATTCGGGAGATTGTGATATGGAAGTATCGGTTCCAATGCTTATCCAGTGCCCTGTTTGTACCATTTGCATCAACAAAGTAGAATCATTTGTTTCCGCGGAAGGTCTCAGATTAAGTTTATAGCACATTGCCAGCTCATCTATAAGGGAACGGATATACGTTCCCGTTTGTGGTAATACTATAGGTTTCCGTTCCATTTCTTTAAGACTCATGCTGCTGCCGTATGCCTGTCTGCCTTTTTCTGCAATCATAATCTTCAGGTCGGAACTGAAAAGCTCGTGGGATTCAAGCAAAGTGGAAAGGCTTCCAGGTAAAAACGTGAGGGCAATGTCAATTTTATCTTCAAGAACGAGACCCGCCAATTCACGGGCTGAAGATGAGTGATGTAACTGTAGCTGAACATCAGGATATCTTTCAATAAAATCACTTAAAGTAGGTATGAGCATACTCCTGAGACCAGACAGTACCCCGACCTTTAAAACTCCGGCATTAATACCCTGTAAATCCCGTATTCTTTGCACTCCTTTCTCGGCTTCAGCCAAAACTTTCTGAGCATGAGGAAGAAAAGCATTTCCGGCATCTGTGAGATATACCTTTTTCCCGATACGCTCAAACAGTTGCACTCCGAGATATTCCTCTGTATGTCTGATACTTTGAGAAAGCGTGCTTTGAGTTATGAAAAGCCGTCGGGCAGCTTCTGTAAAATTCAGGACAGAAGCGAGCATGACGAAATATTTCAAATGAGTCAGTTCCATAAATATAATTAATGATAACGGTAAAAACAATTAATTATGCAAAGGTACAAAAATTCAGCGAGAAGCAGTAATTTTGCAGCAAAAAAAATTAAGTTGGTTATGTTTAAGCAAAGAAGTAGTGCCGAATGGCTGAGACGAAGTATCTCGTTTGTTTTTTCCCTATTTGTTTTAGGTATAGGTGTTGCATTGGCTATCAGAGCCAATCTGGGTTCATCCCCGATTACCTGTCCGCCTTATGTTCTGAGTATGATTCCGTCATCACCATTTACAGTCGGCGGATGGATTTTTTGCATGCAGTTCTTTTTTGTTTTATTACAATGGCTGCTGCTCCGCAAGGATTTTCAGAAGATTCAGATACTGCAACTCGGTATATGCCTGCTGTTTGGTTTTTTCTCTGATTTGGGAATGTGGCTTACCGAGCCATTGCAATGGAGCGACACATTATTAGGATATACGGCACGTTGGATTCAGCTGGCGGTAGCCGGCGCAATACTTGGCATTGGCGTGATATGGGAAGTTCGCAGCGATATTTTACTGATTCCAGGCGAAGGCTTGCCAATCACCATTTCAAGAGTTTTCCATATAGATTTCGGCAAAGTAAAAATAGCTTTTGATGTATTCCTTGTTGTAGTGGCTGTTATTTGCTGTTATATTTTCTTTGGCTGTTGGCAGTGGAATCTTGTCGGTGCAGGAACGCTCTTTTCCATGTTTTATGTAGGAATGGTTGTCAGGGTTGTGTCACCACACATGAAATGGCTTGATAACTGGCTGACTGGTGTCAGTTCATCAGAAAGATATGCTGTTGCCGGCGGGAATATGCCTTTGGTTATTACAATATCCCGACAATATGGAAGTGGCGGACATGAAATTGGCGAAAAACTTGCCGCCTCATTGGGTATTCCTCTTTATGATAAAAATATAATTGACAAGACTGCCGAGGATTTGGGCTTTTCTCAAAAAAAAGTCATGGAACGTGAACAAACGGCAACTACAATGCAGCTTCTCGAAATGGTCTTTTCAGACAGCGGCGGTGTTATCCCAGATATGAAACTTTCCGAAGATGATGCCATCTTCGTTAATGAGAGCCGGATTATACGTGAATTGGCAACGAAAGGCTCTTGTGTTATTATCGGCAGATGCGCTGATTTCGTATTACGTGACCGTCCTGACTGTTTCCGTGTGTTTATTCGGGCAGATATGGAACAGGCGCGAAATAGGGTCGTTGAAGAATATGGTATTACACCCCAAAATGCTGAAGCAGAAATCGAAAGAATTAATAAAGAACGCTCCACCCATTATTGGAAATATACCCGAAAGAGATGGAATGATGCAGAAAACTATGATTTGGTGTTGAACAGTTCAAAAATGGGGATTGATAAGGCAGCAGCTATGATTAGAGATGTTATTAGGCAATAATTATCTTTGAAGAATCTTTGGCAGAATGAAGAAAAAGTTGTACCTTTGCAGCAATAAATCCCACCACGCTTCATGTCGCAAGACCAGCGGACCAGGGTGGGACGTTTCTTTTTAAACAGCATCAATCCCCACAATACATTTGTTGAAGATTTCAAGAAATTGCAGGCAAAATACCCAAATGTCCAAACATCTATGATGGGATTCCCTCACGGTTGGGAGAATGATCCGCTATGGCAATAAGTTTTCTTAGTACACATTAATTATATAAACCGTTTGAAATTACATCAAACGGTCTTTTTCAAAAAAACTTCCGTATAATGTAACTTTTCTGAATTTCGTGCGACTAATGGATTAAACAAGTAAAACTGGAAAAGAACGATGAATCAGAAAGTAACCAACAAAGACGCTTTGCCACGAGAAGACCAGGAACGGCAATACCTCGCCCTAATGGAGCAGCACAGGCAAATGATTTACAAAGTCTGCTATATGTACGCCACAAATGACGACATGCAGGCCGATCTATTTCAGGAAGTCGCATTAAACCTCTGGCGAGCCTTCCCAAAATTCAGGGGTGACAGTAAGCTATCAACTTGGGTATATCGTATTACGATGAACACCTGTATCACATACCTGCGTAGACGGACAGCACATCCGCAAACCATACCCATAACATCGGTAATGGGCGACTTGCTGCCCGCTCCACAGGAAAGAGAGAATCTTCGCGAACTCTACGCTCTTATCAATCGTCTTGACAGATTGGAACGCGCGCTAATCATGTTATGGCTCGATGAACGGACGTATGAGGAAATCGCCGAGATACTGGGGGTATCGCTACCAAACGTAAAAGTGCGCATTCATCGCATTAAGGCGAAACTCAAGAACATGTCAAATCATTAAAAAGCTACATTATGGAATTAGAAGAATTAAAACGGAAATGGAACAGTCTTGATGATAGGCTGTCGAAGAGTGAAGTATATAACCGCCGAGTACTAATTGAAACAATCCGCGGTAAGAATCAGACAATATATGAACGGTTTCACAAAGAAGCTTTGCGGAATCTTTTTGCTGTGCTCATCATTGCAGCAGGCGTCATCCCCCTACTACATGTCAAAGGCATATTTCACGATGCATCGTTCTATGTATTGGAAGCGGTCTGCATTTTAGGAGTATTTATGGTTATATGCCGACTTGTACTACTGTCGTACTTCAATGTGATGAAGACTCCTGCAGAGCAACTGCGCGCCATTTCAAACTATAAGCGCGGTTATATCCTGGAGAATATCATCGGCTCACCGCTTGCTGTTTTCGGCATCTGCACAACGTTATTTCTTGAACACACAGCCTCGACATTTGGTTATATATTCATTGTCCTCGGAGCTGTTACAGGTGCCGTCTGTGCATGGACTGGATGGAAGAAGCATCAAGGCGCAATGCAGGAAATAGAGCGCAATATCTCTGAACTGCGAGAAATGGAATAAAAAAAGACTAATAAATTTGTTATGCAAAATACAAACATAATGCTGTTAACAGAAAATATCATAATCAGAATATTTACTACATTAATCGTATTCTGTATGAGCGTAGCTGCTTACACGCAAACCGGAACATGGTCTGGAAACATTAAAGTCCAGTGGACAAGTCTTCCTATAGTATTCCATCTTGACAAAGTCGCTCCTTCAATGGATTCCCCAGCACTTGGGGTGAGGGAAATTCCGATGGAAGTGGAAAGGAATAACATGGGAGGCATAACCATCAGAATTGCATCAATCGGCGCAACATACGAGGGGGTCTGGATGAAAAAAAAGATTATAGGGACATTCAGTCAGAGAGGCACTTCGCTTCCTTTGACCCTTACACCAGGGGAGAAAAAGAACAACAGACCACAAACTCCAGAGGGACCTTTCCCATATAGTACTGAAGAAGTCTCATTTTCAAACGGCGATGCCGTTTTGAAGGGAACTTTGACCTTACCCCAAAACTACAGCCGTTCCACTCCGATTCTCATAATGGTTACGGGTAGCGGACTTCAGAATCGCGATGAGGAGATATTTGAGCATAAACCCTTTTCCGTTATCGCTGATGCATTTGCACGGGAAGGGATTGCAACCCTTAGATACGACGACCGTGGCTTTGGGGAGTCCAGCGGTGATATTATTCACTGCACTACTGAAGACCTTAAAAATGATGCCTTGGCAGGAATTAAATTGCTTAGGGAGCGTTTCGACAACGTAGGTGTACTTGGGCATAGCGAAGGAGGAACCATTGCAATGATGCTTGCCGCAGACGGCAAGGCCGATTTCATCGTAAGTCTCGCAGGCATGTGTATTTCAGCCAAAGAAACACTGTTGTGGCAAAAAAGAGTGTTTCTGCCCACTATCGGATTCAGTAACTCTGATGTTGAAACATATTGTACCCTATTGAACGAAGCATTTGATTACAGCATAGCAGGCAAGCCACTCCCCAAATGCGATGACACAGACCTTCCAGATGTATTAAAGGAAAACTTCCGGGGAACAATCGTCCAACTGCAGTCACTTTACATGAAATATCTCCTGTCACTTGATGCAAGAGAGTATATAAAACGAATAAAATGTCCCGTCCTGGCATTAAACGGGACGATGGATTTTCAAGTGGAATGTAGGAGCAATCTCAGAGCGTTGGAGGATTGTCTCCCCCCAAAAACTCAAAGGAACATTGTAGAACTCAAAGGGCTTAATCACATGTTCCAACACTGTAAGACTGGAAGCGTCACCGAATACCCAAACATCGAAGAAACTTTTGCTCCTGAAGCATTGGAAACTATGATTCACTGGGTAAACAATTTACTTAAAAAAGGCTGATGTCGGTTTTTAGCTGTCATGGAGGTGTATCAAAACCAACCTTCTACTTTCTTTTAGGTACGGATTACACGGAAAACATAGATTAGTCACACCCTCACGCTTGTAAAATCCCAGCACCGCATTTTTTGTAAGGTGATTCACACTGCAAACAGAAAAAACATCCTTTTATCAAATAAAAACACAACAAGTCTGTTGGTTCTAAAAACTTTTTATTAATTTTGCACCCAAAACAAAGACCGGGCGGATTAAGAAGTCCGCCCGGTAAATATATGCAACACATCAACAGAAAACATACATGCGCAAACTTCTATTCATGGCATCATGCCTCACGCTGGCGACATTTTTCATAAATATTCTGCTGCCAAGCGACAACGTCACGACACGCGACGATATACTGCAATCGGTCATCGACAGAGCCAGCCGCAAATACTGCAACTGCGACATGGGTGACATCCCATATCTCAACATTATGGACATGGACACGACAAAATGCGGCATCGGCCACGTGACCTTTGCATACAACGGCGTGTCGGACTTCGAGCTGGAATGCTATGCCGACAGCGTGCGCCATAACTACACCGCCCGCCTCGACATCACGCAGATAGCACGGCGCGACAACGCCAGCGTGGTGCGCAAATGCCACGACGGCTACATACTTGCCGGCGACCTGAGGGACACGGACGGAATAACCGTGCAAGGCTACAACTATTACCGCAAATTCATCTGCCGCAACGGGCGCTGGATAGTCTACGGACTCAACTACAAGGACACCGACAAGCCAGCACTGGCGCGGCTGTTCAGCATCGTCGACGGTTTCAGCGTAGCGGTAATATCGTAGCCAGCACTAAAAACACAGTTCTAATATTCCTTTCCTGCCAGAAACACACGGTTGATTATAGGAGTGGTGTATGCGTATGGAATGAAGTCGAGCGAAGGTATCGGCTCCGTGATATAGAAATTGGCAACCTTTCCTATTGAGATTGAACCGTAATCATTGCTCACTCCCATTGCATACGCCGAATTAAGAGTGGCTGCGTTGAGCGCCTCTTCAGGCAGCAGCCGCATCTTTATGCAGGCAAGCGACACTGCGAACTTCATGTCGCCGGATGGCGTGGAGCCGGGATTATAGTCACTCGCAATGGCGAGAGGCAGTCCGCCGTCTATTATCTTGCGCCCCGGAGCAAAAGGCATGTTCAGGAAGAACGACGTGCCAGGCAGGGCTGTAGGCATGACCGTGCTGCCCTGCAGGAGCCGGATGTCAGCGCCGGTCATGCTTTCAAGGTGATCCACTGAGAGGGCATTATGCTCCACGGCAACCTTCACGCCGCCTGAGTCTGCCAGTTCCTGACCGTGAATCTTTGGGCGCATGCCCCACTTGGCGCCAGCCTCAAGAATACATGCAGTCTCCTCGGGAGTGAAAAATCCCTCATCGCAAAACACATCGATATAGTCGGCAAGCCGCTCACGTCCCACTTCCGGTATCATCTCATTGACCACAAGCTCAACATACTCCCTCTGCCTGCCCGCATATTCGCGTCCCACGGCATGCGCTCCAAGAAAAGTGCTTACCACCTTCAGCGGTGCCGTCTCACCTATGCGCCTTATGACACGCAGCATCTTCAGCTCGTCGGCAGTGTTCAGCCCATAGCCGCTTTTTATCTCAATGGCGCCAGTGCCCTTGCCCATCACTTCATGAACACGGCACATAGCCTGACGGTAAAGCTCATCCTCAGACAATTCGTGCAAACGGTCGGCGGAATTAAGTATCCCGCCGCCCTGACGGGCTATCTCCGCATAGCTCAACCCGCGTATCTTGTTTACAAACTCATGCTCACGGCTGTCAGCATATACTATATGTGTATGGCTGTCGCAGAACGACGGCAGAACCATGCCGCCACCGGCATCGACAACGGGCGCGCCCTCATACCCTTTTTCTGCAAGCAGCGAGGCATCGCCAAAATCACGTATCACTCCATCCTCCACATACAGGAAAGCGCCGGCCACGCTCTCAAACACAGACATATCCCTGCCTGCAAGCATCTGTCTGCCCTTGCGCTCTATGCCTGCAAGAAGGGATATGTTTTTAATCAACAATGATTTCATCTTGACTGTCAACTATTTATTTGCGTATAAACTCAATGGAGCGGTCAATATAAGGATACATCAGCTCATCGTTGAGGATAAACGGCACCATCTTGCGGTAGTCCTCATATATGCTCATGATTTTCGGCGATGATTTCAGAGGCTGGCGGAATTCAAGTGCCTGCATGGCATTAAACAACTCTATCGCCAACACACGCTCTGTGTTATATATCACCTTATATAATTTTATGGCGGCGTTTGCTCCCATACTCACATGGTCTTCCTGGTCCTGACATGACGGAATACTGTCTGTTGACGACGGCATGGCAAGCGACTTGTTGAGACTGACAACCGATGCCGCAGTATATTGGGTTATCATGAATCCGCTGTTTACACCCGGGGTTGCCACAAGGAAGCTCGGCAGTCCGCGTGTGCCGGAGACAAGACGGTAGATGCGCCGCTCCGATATGTTTGACAGCTCGCTCATTGCTATCGCCAGGAAGTCCATCGGCAGGGCTATCGGCTCGCCATGGAAATTTCCGGCAGAAATAATCAGGTCGTCATCGGGGCATACCGTAGGGTTGTCGGTGGCAGAGTTTATCTCCGTGTCAATCACCGATTTCACATAGCGTATGGTATCCTTCACCGCACCATGAACCTGAGGCACGCAGCGGAAGGAATAAGGATCCTGCACGTGTCCCTTTGAGCGGCTTATAATCTCGCTGCCCTCAAGCAGCTCCCTCATGCGCGCCGCCGTCTCCATCTGTCCCTGGTGCGGACGTACCGCATGAACCGCATGTGTGAACGGCTCTATCAGTCCGTCGTATGCGTCGAGCGACACAGCGGCGATAGTATCGGCCCACTTGCTCAGACGGTCGGCCTGCAGCAACGCCCAAACCGCAAACGCGCTCATGTTCTGCGTACCGTTGAGCAGGGCAAGCCCTTCCTTGGATGCCAGTTCGATGGGTTTCCATTTCTTCTTGCGCAATATCTCAGCTCCCGACATCAGCTTGCCTTCATACTCCACCTCACCAAGTCCGATAAGCGGCAGGCAAAGGTGAGCCAGAGGAACAAGGTCGCCCGACGCGCCAAGAGAGCCTTGCTTATAAACCACGGGATAGACGTTGTTGTTGAAGAAACGTATGAGCTGCTCCACCGTGTCGGTCTTGCAACCCGAATATCCGTAGCTTAACGACTGTATCTTCAGCAACATCATAATCTTCACAATGTCATTGGGCACCCTGTCACCAGTACCGCAGGCATGCGACTTTATAAGGTTTATCTGCAACTGCGTCAGCTGGTCCTTGCCTATGGACACGCTGCACAGTGAGCCGAATCCCGTGGTCACTCCATATATAGGCTGATTGTTGGTGCTTATCTTGTTGTCAAGATATTCACGGCAACGCTCAATGCGGCTGACGGCATCGCTGCTCAGCTCCAGCTCATAACCATTATATATTATCTCACCGATTTTCTCCACCGTGAGATGCTCGGCACTTATTTTGTGAATCATAAAGCAGTAGTTCTTAGTTTATTTACCAAATATATTCTCTATCACACAGTCGTCGACAATGTTGGGCAGGGTGACCTGCAGCTCAGGGGTGCGCTCCATCTCACGCCGTATGGCATTGACCGCCCCTTTGTTGCGTGCCCACGAGCGGCGTGCGATACCGTTGTTCACATCCCAGAACAGCATCTCACGTATATGGCGTGCGGCATCGTCACTGCCGTCGATGACCATGCCGAAGCCTCCGTTTATCACCTCGCCCCAGCCTACACCGCCGCCATTGTGCAGCGACACCCACGTGGCTCCACGGAAAGCGTCGCCTATCACATTCTGCACAGCCATATCGGCACAGAACTGCGAGCCGTCATAGACGTTGGAAGTCTCACGGAACGGTGAGTCAGTGCCCGACACGTCGTGATGGTCACGCCCAAGCACCACAGGACGGCTTATCTCACCCCGCCTTATCGCCTCATTGAATGCAAGGGCTATCTTCGCACGCCCTTCGGCATCGGCATATAGTATCCGTGCCTGCGAGCCCACCACGAGCCTGTTCTTTCCAGCCTCACGTATCCAGTGAATATTGTCGGCCATCTGTCCCTGTATCTCTTCAGGGGCAGTTTTCATAATGTCCTCAAGCACCCCGGCTGCCAGACGGTCGGTCACGGCAAGGTCTTCACTGCTTCCTGACGAGCAGACCCAGCGGAACGGGCCGAAACCATAATCGAAGAACATCGGCCCCATTATGTCCTGCACGTATGACGGATAGCGGAAATCGCCGTTATCCAGCGTGATGTCGGCGCCGGCACGCTTTGACTGCAGCAGGAATGCGTTGCCATAGTCAAAGAAGTACATTCCGTTTGAGGTAAGCTTGTTTATTGCCGTCACCTGCCGGCGCAGTGACTCCTGCACGCATTCGCGGAAACGCTCAGGCTCCTCGGCCATCATGCGTTTCGACTCCTCAAGTGTCTGCCCCACAGGATAATAGCCCCCTGCCCACGGATTGTGCAGTGAGGTCTGGTCGCTGCCCAAATCCACTCTTATACCTTCCACGGCAAGACGCTCCCAAAGGTCAACGACATTTCCGACGTATGCCATCGACACCGTCTTGCGGCTCTCAACGGCACTGCGTATTGCCGGTATCAGCTCGTCAAGACTGTCATGCAGCTCGTCAACCCAGCCCTGGTCATACCGCTTGCGCGCCGCCATGGGGTTTATCTCTGCCACCACGCTCACCACGCCTGCAATGTTGCCTGCCTTCGGCTGTGCGCCCGACATTCCACCAAGTCCTGACGACACAAACAGCATACCGTGTATGCCGTCACGGTCCTGCGCCCTGGCCAGCTGCTTGCGTGCAGCATTGAGCACCGTGATGGTTGTTCCATGCACAATACCCTGCGGACCTATATACATATATGAACCCGCAGTCATCTGACCGTACTGGCTCACGCCCAGGGCATTCATCCTCTCCCAGTCATCGGGCTTGGAATAGTTTGGGATTACCATACCGTTGGTCACCACCACTCTCGGAGCGTCCTTGTGCGACGGGAACAGTCCGAGCGGATGTCCGGAATACATCACAAGTGTCTGCTCATCAGTCATTTCAGAGAGATACTTCATTGTCAGACGGTATTGTATCCAGTTCTGGAATATCGCTCCGTTACCGCCATACACTATCAGCTCGTGCGGATGCTGCGCCACGGCGGGATCGAGGTTGTTCTGTATCATGAGCATTATAGCCGCAGCCTGTTCCGAGCGGTGGGGATATTCGTCAATGGGACGGGCATAAATGTCATGGTCAGGACGGAAACGGTACATATATATACGTCCGTACTCTTCCAGCTCGGCTGCAAACTCCGGGGCAAGCACATCATGGAATTTCTTCGGGAAATATCTCAATGCGTTTCTCAAAGCCAGCTGCTTCTCCGCATTTGTCAGTATGTCCTTACGCTTGGGAGCATGGTTGATGTCCTTGTCATAAGGCTTTGGCTCCGGCAGCACGTCCGGTATTCCGGCACGTATCTCAGCCGCGAATTTCGATTTGTCGTAGGTCTTGTCAGTTATCATAGTCGTCAGTTATTTGTTATTTTCTCCTCAACTTTTCTTATTATCTCTTCCTCGGCAGCCATAGCCTCGGTAATTATGGTATTGGCTTCCGTTATTAGTGATTGTGCCATCTCCCTGTCTTTCAGCGATGATGCGTTAATCTTCACGTTCATGCCGGCACCTATCACAGCACTGCGTGCCGCCAAGGCTCCCACTCCCGCATCCGACACACTATTGGGATTGCCCTTGTCTACCATCTCCCGGCACAGGTCGAACACCTTGAGCGAAGCCTTCATCGTCTCCAGCGGAACACGTGCAGCAAAGAGCGTGGCATGCTGTATAGCGTCTGAGCGCAGGCGCTTTTCCTCTTCCGTGCCCTTTGGCATGCCGAAGGCGCTCATAATCCTGTTGAATGCCTCAGTGTCCTCGTCAACAAGGCGGAGCAGCTCGCTCTCCACCTCCATTCCGTATTCTGCCCAATGGCTGAACTCGTCCCAACGCTCGTCCCAACCGGGCTTGTGACTCGACAGGTTTGCCACCATAGTTCCAAGCGAGGCTCCCAAAGCCCCCATATATGCCGACACCGAACCGCCACCCGGTGCCGGTGACTCACGCGCCGTCTCATCGGCAAAACCTTTCACGGTGAGGTCTATCAGGCGTTTGCCGTTCCTTGCGCTGCCATCAAGCATAAACTCAATCACTTTCTCCTCTGCCCTGAACGGTTTCAGGTCATCAAGTCCGAGCGACTTTATTGCCATACCTATAATGTCTTCCTCTGGTATACCGGCAGAGCGGTGCTGTTTTTGCAGGAAATACTTGCCAGCCTCTATGAGAGTTCTCTTGGGGGTCAAGCCTACGATTTCCGTGCCCGTGACACGCAGCCCGCGGTTCTGCGCACAACGGCAAACCTCCTCAAAAGCCACATGCAGCGGAGTGACATTGATGTCGGTAATGTTCATCGACACTTGCGCTATGCCATATTCCTCGATATACCACCCTATCGCCTTTGTCGCCTTCAGTGTTCCGGGAATCAAGATCGGGTTTCCGTCAGCGTCCTTGCGCACCTTTCCTATTATAGGATTGCCCTCACGCGACGGTCTTCCCTTCTCCCTCACATCAAACGCAATGGCATTGGCACGGCGCGTAGATGTTGAGTTAAGGTTGAAGTTCACGGCAATGAGGAAGTCCCTTGCGCCGACAACCGTGCATCCTGTACGTGCCACATCCTCGTCAAACGGACGTGCGCCGAAGTCGGGAGCCTCATCGCTGTCAGTGATTCTCTCCTGTATTCCCTCATACTCGCCCTTGCGGCAAACCGCCAGGTTGCGGCGTTCAGGCTTGAATGCCGCCGCCTCGTAGCAATAGCACGGGATATTGATTTCTTCGGCTATGCGTTTCGCCAGCCTGCGTGCAAGCTCTGCACACTCCTCCAGGGTGATGCCGCTGACGGGTATTATTGGCAACACGTCAGTCGCCCCGATACGCGGATGCGCTCCGTGATGCTTGCGCATGTCTATCAGCTCTCCTGCTTTTCTGACTGCCCTGAAGGCAGCCTCAACCACCGCCTCCGGTTCTCCCACAAACGTAACAACAGTACGGTTGGTGGCTTCGCCGGGATCAACGTCAAGCAGTTTCACTCCCTCACATTCCTCTATGACATCAGTAATTTGCCGAATTACATTTTTGTCACGTCCCTCGCTGAAATTCGGGACACACTCCACAATTTGTCTTGTTTTTGCCATTATTATTTTATAGTTTTAGTTTTCTTTTGCAAAGGTAACAAAAAAAACTGATAATAAAATTATAACAAGCAAAAAAATATAAATTAACATGAGTTCGGTGGTAACTATTCTCTAACTTTGCAGCAGGAGTATTTTTAACAGAAATGTCCATAAATAATCAGTAATGTTCTAAAAATGAGTATGTTTGCTAAAGCAAATAATAACCAAAAATTTATGTTCATTAGTGGGGTTACCCCACAAAATATTATTTTCTTGGACATTATTCGCAAGCTCATCAGCTTCGCAGTTTCTGGTTATTCATGGTCATTATCGTTATAGATAAAGCTATGGTTGATAGAACATTAAGAGAGTAGTTACGGTTCGGTAATTGGATAAACCGCGGACTGTTTCCGTCAAAGGTGCAACGTCACACCCTGATGCCCGCAAAGCACCGATAAACACTGGGATTATGCGGGGTGTGACCTCCGCAATGAGGTCACACCCCGAAGAATCCCCGTGTTTATCGGCGTTTCAGGCAGTTTGGGGTGTGACGTTGGACGTTTAATTACAAAAACATCTTTTGATAGTTACACTAAAGACGTAACTACTCACGTATGATTAAATTTACCACAGAGACACAGAGGTCACAGAGTTTTTCCTTATTTTTATATTTCGATAAAGAGATAAATGCCAGTCGGCATTAGTGTTACTGATTTTTGGCGGCACCTCAGGATAGTTCAAATAAATTTGGCTATCCATTCGGTTTGCACAAAAATTTAGAGACACAGAGACTTTGCTGCCGAAAACTCTGTGAACTCTAATGCCTTTAGGCGTTAAAACTCTGTGTCAAGAACATCAAGAGGACAAACAGTTCTCTGTGAACTCTGTGTCTCTGTGGTTTAAAAAACATGATACGTGAGCAGTTACCTAAAGACCTTGCTATGTTAATAAATCCTTTATTTTACAAAATAACCATCCGTATATTTGTGAAATTAAAACTTAATGGCTAACTTTGCAGCATACAACCTACTGCAGTTGCAACAAATTATATACAACATTTTTATTATGGACAAATATGAAATTCCATTCATAAATACCTGCATAAAGGCTTTTGGGCATAGATTTTCTATGTCAAGAGACAAGGCATACGAATACCTGAAAAAATATTCAGGCATGGCTTTCCTATACGATTTTTATGACGTGGAACATCTGCAATCCATAGAAAATACTGTTGAGGATCTGATTATAATCTGCCAAAAGAACGGAGGACAATTAGCATGATTCTATACCATGGCACAAATCAATATTTCGAGCGTATAGACCTGTCAAAGGAGCATTGTCCTACCTGAAAAGAATAAAAGTTATTAGCCTATGAACACGCTGCCAAACAAAGAACAAATAAGAGAATATCTGATTTCAAACGCCATTGACAAAATGGTGGAATTTCTTGTTGTCAACAATCATTGCACCATAGACAAAGCTATGGATATAGTCTATACATCAGAAACTATAAAAAGATTGCAAAACCACGAAGGTGAACTGTATATACAAAGCCCCAGCTATATATGCGAACTGTTCAAAAACGAATTGCTCAAGACTGTTTTTTTGGCATCTAAGAATTGTTAAAATCGTATTTTTTTGGCACCTAAGCATAAAAATAGCATACTACTTTACGTTTTTACTACTTTTGCAGGCAGAAGAAAAAACATGTTGATATAAGGGAAAGGCAATGAAAAACTCCGCGCAGAGATTGTTTTTTCTGCACGGAGTGACTTTGCGCATCGCTATGCAATGTCTATCTACTTCACTATTCCAATACTTTGTTTTTGATATTTATTTAATCACCCCAATAGTAATTATCCGACATTTCACTTTCATCCGGATTTCCATCGGCAACACCAATCGACGCCTGCAAAATGCTCTGCGGCTCTACCTCTATCACTGTTATCTTAGGGGCAATATACTTTTTCTTTTCCATAACGCTGTTTTTATTTTACAATTATTTTCTTTCCGTTTACAATATAAATTCCACGTGATGGCTCTGCCACACGCTGCCCATGCAGGTTGTAATACACACCATCGTGCTCCGCTGCCGTCACCGCGCCAATACCTGTGGCGCCATCGTCAGAAACTCCAATTTTGATTGTCTTTGCCTGGGCCGACGAGGATTCTGTGTATTCCGAAACCTCATTCATCTTTATATATGCCCTATAGGCTTCTATCTTCCAGTTATTGTCACCACACTTATATAATTTATTGCCTTTCAGCGCATAATACACATTATCCGCATCACCCGCCGACACTTCTGTTTCTGTAAAGCTGCCGATAAGTCCGTTGCTGCTGGTGGTGTTGGGACTTTCCGCAGCATTGTCCTTAAAATACATGCAGCTCAATGTATTACCTGCTGCCTTATATATATATGGTGTGCCTGCCGCCAAGCCTGTTTTACTTTCTTCAAGAACCAAATGGGTAACATTGCCGCTCTTTGTAACCTTGCCGGCAATGCTGAAAAACTCAGCACCGCTTATGTCAGTAGCCATCACTGCGTATGGCAGGCAGATGGTGCCATAGTTGTCTTTTGTCAGACCTGTGCGCTCATATTCATATTTGACGATTCCACCTATATTTTCAGGTATAGTTCCTCCATTGCCTATAAGACAATCTTTAATAATGATTGTCCCGTTGTTGGTTAAGGAACCACCTTCTTCGATAGTCAGCGCCTTTCCTTCAGGAACAATTAGAGTTTCGCTTTCATTAATGGTCAGATCAACACCTTGGGGAATAGTGACATCACCTATCATAGTAGCGGTCTTGGGATTACCGCTAAATACGATACCGTTGACATAATTGGCTATACTGCCGTTAACTGTTACATCGGGACCAACGATGAGATGATTAAAATTGCCAGCATTAAATCCACATCCGATTCCGGCTGCCAGATTACCATTTGCTGTAATTGTTCCACCCTCAATAAATATTTTTACAGAGCCACTCCCTCCGTCAGGACCTGTTCCTATACCGGAGGCACAATATCCTCCAGTCGCATTTATTGTTCCCTTTTTTATCAAGATGCAGCCCTGCCCAGAACTTGAAATAGTGCCAATTCCAGATGCCCTATCACCACCTTTTGCTGTAATCGTTCCATCTAAATCAAAAATGATTGTTCCACAAGAACCACCATCAACACCACGTCGTCCACCAATACCACACGAATAACTCCCGTGTCCGCTTGTTGTATTTTTCGCCTCTAACGTACCACTTCCTGTGAAAGTCACCGTGCTGCCAACAGCCACATGAATGCCGGCATTATAATAACCTGCCGACAAAGTGTTTGATGTGTTTTCTGCCAACTCAATCTCAACGTTACTGCCTGTGCTCACCTCTATAGGTGAAGCTGCGTTCGTGCTGATATTCACACCGTTCAATATCAGCTTTGCAGCACCATTTAACACAATGGTCTGAGCTGTCTGACTTTCTGTAGATACCGTCACCGTTCCCGCTGTTACCGTCAGTTTGTTGTCTGCAAACGAACATTCTCCGCCATCACCTTTAGTAACTGTAAAAGCACCGAGAATTTCTTGCGCCTGCACTTCTTTAGGCACAAACGCCAACACCATGACTGCGATTATCAGCCATCTGAATCTTAAAATTTTTTGTTTCATATTTTATATAATGTTTTAAAATTAATACTTAACGTTTTTAGGCGTCATTCATTATCTCACATTATACAAAAAG
>ENA-OYXU01000158-OYXU01000158.1-human-gut-metagenome-genome-assembly--contig:-NODE-158-length-29121-cov-5.729340_pt1 | contig 29121 bp, 26 predicted proteins | sample MGYA00243243_ERZ653435 | MGnify/ENA primary metagenome ERZ653435 (study PRJEB26926, sample SAMN06165113) | human gut metagenome | biome: ENVO:00009003; feature: ENVO:2100002; material: ENVO:00002003... | reverse complement strand
ATGCAGCGTAGTCTCGTGGGCTCGGAGATGTGTATAAGAGACAGGTCTTTTAGTGTGCGTTTAAAATATGTTTTAATTATATGATAGATTTGTATCGGTAAAGTTTAATTTATCGTGGAAAAATAGTAATTTTGCAGTAAATAACATATAATTCTTTTTGAAATGAAACAGGTCGCACGCATCCTTGCCGAAAAACTACTTAAAATCAGTGCCATTAACCTTCAGCCGGAGAGTCCTTTTGTATGGGCATCGGGCTGGAACTCGCCCATCTATACAGATAACCGCAAGACGCTGTCATATCCTGAAATCAGGTCATTCATCAAGATAGAACTCTGTCGCACCATCCTCGAAAACTTCGAACAGGTTGATGCCATAGCCGGTGTCGCTACGGGTGCAATCGCTCAAGGCGCGCTTGTGGCCGATTCGTTAGGTCTGCCTTACGTTTATGTAAGATCTACTCCCAAGGATCACGGACTCGAAAACCTCATCGAAGGTAATCTCAAACCCGGTATGAAAGTCGTGGTTATCGAAGACCTTATCTCAACCGGCGGCAGCTCGCTCAAAGCTGTCGAAGCAATACGTGCAGCAGGCTGCGAGGTTATCGGCATGGCCGCCCTCTTCACCTACGGATTCCCCGTCGCCGAGGAGAATTTCCACAAAGCAGGCGTCAATCTGATTACGCTCAGCAACTACAACGCTCTGCTCGAGGCTGCTCTCGCCACAAACTATATTAAACCGGGCGACGTAGACACTCTCAAGGAGTGGCGTAAAGACCCTGCCAACTGGGTGCCCGCACGCAAATAAAAGACGACAAGAAATCAGTCAGCATCAGATTAATATATGGGCCAATATAAAAGTCGTGCCGTGACGATAAATCGTCCGGCTACATATATCGTTGACAAATTTGCGGATCTTACAAGTTTCGGCGAGTCCGTCGATCGTATTCCCGCAGCCGAGCGCGCCAAATTGGGCGATATCGCTTTCGACAAGGACAGCATAACCCTCAACACGAGTCAGGTAGGCAAGATTGTATTCAACGTTGTTCGTCGAGATCCCGAGCGCATCGAGATGGACGCCGTCGGAGCCCCTTTGCCGTTGAAACTATTTGTCGACCTTACTGATAAAGGTGATGAGACCACCGAGATAATCACGGCTGTCGACGTAGACATTCCTCCGATGCTGCGTCCGTTCGTAGGAGGTGTTCTGCAGAAAGCTGTCGACCAGATCGGAGACATGCTCGTGCGTTTAAATTCATAAATGATGCTCAGGCGCGCCCGTCAGACAGTGAGTGCCTTGTGCGCCATGGCCGCAGTCGCGGCGGCGATTGTCACGGGTGCATGCTCAAAACTTGACGACGAACGCATCCCGCCGATGCCTGTCAGTCTGACTTTTGCCACTGTAGCCCAGTGGAATACATACGGCATAGGTGGCGCTATGGATTACCGTATTTTTATAAAGCAGGATCGTCTGCCCGCCAACTATCCTTACACGGCCATTTCGGCCACGGGATTTGGCGGACTTTTGCTTGTCGGCGATATCAACGGCAATCCGACCGTCTATGATCTTGCGTGTCCTGTGGAGCGGCGTAGCGATGTCCGAGTTTTTATAAACACGACGTCGATGGTGGCCGAGTGTCCCAACTGTCACTCGACATATGATGTTTTCTCGCTTAACGGACATCCGCTTTCAGGGCCGGCGGCCGAGCAGGGTTTCGGGCTGCGACACTATTATGTCGGTCCCGGGCGCGGAGGCGAGTATATGATAGTATCTAACTGATTTCCGTAGCCGTGAAGAGCAATTACAGACCACTCTGGGTGTTGCTGTTTACGGCTTTTGTCGTAATCATACTGATATCTGCGTTTGACGGTCTGAGTATAGGGCCTTTGAAACTCAAGTCGTCGGGTATCGTCGAGTGTCTGACACAGACTCGTCAGCAAAAGGATGCTCCATCGTTTGCGGTCAAAACTGTTCAAAACTCGACGGTGACTGATAGCGCAGCCTCGTTTCAGCCTGCACCATTGGACACTGCCTCAAAGACTATACTTTTCATCGGAGACTCGATGCTCGACGGGCTCTCGCCGCGCATGGGCGCTTACGCCAAAGCTAACGGCCATAAACTTTACTCGGTGATATGGTACAGCTCGACAACCGCCACATGGGGTAAATCGACCAAGCTGCGTGACTATATCAGGCGTATCAAACCCGACTATGTTTTTATCTGTTTGGGTGCCAACGAGCTGTTTGTCAAGGATGTCGTCGACAAACGTTCGGCCTGTGTCGACTCGATACTCTCTGATATCGGAGACCGGCCTTATGTGTGGATCGGCCCTCCCAACTGGCGCAAGGACACCGGTATCAACGACCTGCTCGCCGCAAAATGCCGCAAAGGTACATTCTTCAAGAGCGACGGCATGACATTCGAGCGCGGACATGACGGCGCTCATCCCACTCCGGCCTCGGCCGCAGAGTGGATGGACAGCGTTGCGCGGTGGATGCCGATGCACTCGGCCGCGCCTATAAAGATGGAGCTGCCGCAGACGGCTACGGCGCGCCCTGCGAGAGTATTTGTTCATCAGCCTGACGAGAAATAATATGTTCGCCGGGTATGACAGCCGCGACATAGTCGCCAATCTCGGTGAGATTTTCACCTATGACGCCTCGGAGCCGATGCTCTTTTCGAGCGGTACGTTCTGGGCGCTGTTTCTTGTCTTTATCCCTGTCTATGCGCTGCTCAAAAAACGCATGTGGCAGATGACGGGCTTTGTAGTCGCGTTCAGTTTCTATTTCTACTACAAGTCGAGCGGATTATTTGTCGTGTTGCTTGCCGCGACCTCTGTCTTTGACTGGACGTTGTCACGGCTGATGGTCAGGACAGAGAGGCGTGCTTTGCGCCGGCTATGTGTGGCGCTTTCGCTGATGACCTCACTCGGCATATTGGCTTATTTCAAGTACGCCAATTTTTTCATGTGGAATCTGTCGGCTATGGTCGGCTCAAACTTCCAGCCGCTTGACCTTATACTGCCGGTCGGCATCTCGTTCTACACCTTTCAGTCGGTCAGCTATATAATAGATGTATACAAGGGGCGAGTCAAGCCGACGGCGACATGGCTTGAGTATGCCTTCTTCCTGTCTTTCTTTCCGGCACTTGTCGCCGGACCTATAGTGCGCGCCGATTATTTCCTGCCGCAAATCAGGGCCAACCATCGTGCGGTAAAGGCCGAGATTTACATGGGCTTTTGGCTTGTAATCTTGGGTGTGGTCAAAAAAGCGATTATTGCCGACTACATCGCCGGTTATAACGACATGGTCTTTGATGCGCCGGGCGCTTATCACGGGTTTGAGGCTTTGATGGGCATAATCGGTTACACTATGCAGATTTACTGCGACTTCTCGGGCTACTCCGACATGGCCATAGGTATAGCGCTGATTATGGGATTCAAGCTCGCGCCAAATTTCAACTTCCCTTATAAATCACGTAATCTGACCGATTTCTGGCGCCGCTGGCATATCTCGCTGTCAACGTGGCTGCGCGATTATGTCTACATACCGTTAGGCGGTAACCGTCACGGCACGGCGCGCACATATGTCAATAATTTTGCAACCATGCTGATAGGCGGTCTATGGCATGGAGCCGCATGGAAATTTATCTTCTGGGGCGCGATGCACGGCGCGGGACTTGCCGTACACAAGGCTTCAAAGCCTCTGATGGAGCGTTTGGGCGACAGTTTTGCCATAAAGGTGTTCAGTTGGCTGCTCACGATAACTGTCGTAGCTTTACTGTGGGTATTCTTCAGGGCGGCGAGTTTCGGAGACTCGGTGAAGATAATCTCGTCGGTCTTTGACGGGTTCTCGCTTGCTTACGCGTTGCCGTTTGCAGCCGCACGCACGCTATGGCTTGTCATGCTGCTCCTGATTGTCGCCGCACATTGCTTGCCGACGCGTTTCTGGGATAAAGCGGCGGCGACCTTTGTGAGATCGCCGTGGCTTGTTAAGCTTGTGGTGTTCCTTGTGGTGGTGCAGCTCGTTGTCGAACTGCGCGGCGAGGATGTCGCACCGTTTATCTATTTCCAGTTTTAATTGCCGCTCGTAATGAGTTTGACGATGTAGGCGTCATTGCTCTCGATGAGTGTTTCCAAATGACGCGCATAGGTCTCGAGGTCGGCGACCGGGTGACGTGCCACGCCGGAGTCAGCGGCAGCCTGCGCGATGACAGGAGCGACAGTCGGTAAAAGGCGCTTGTCGAAGGGTTTGGGAAGAATATATTCGCGGCCGAACGAGAGCTCTTTAACACCGTAGGCGCGTTTGAGCGATTTGGGCACCGGTTTGCGTGCCAATGAGGCGATGGCGCGTGCGGCAGCGAGTTTCATCTCGTCGTTGATGACCGATGCGCGGCAGTCGAGAGCGGCACGGAATATATACGGGAAGCCGAGCACATTGTTAATCTGATTGGGGTAGTCAGAGCGTCCGGTGGCGAAGACAAGGTCGTCGCGTGTCTGCATCGCTATATCACGGGCAATCTCCGGATTGGGATTGGCGAGAGCGAAAACAATGGGTCTTGGAGCCATCGAGGCGAGCATCTCGGGTTTGAGCGCGTCGGCGACAGACAGACCGAGGAATACATCGGCGTCTTTGACAGCCTCGGCGAGAGTATGTATGTCGCGTGTTGTCGCAAACATGCGCTTTGACTCGTTGAGATTCTGACGGTCGGCGCGTATGACTCCGTGGCTGTCACACATGACTATGTTCTCTTTCTTGACGCCTAATTTGACATAAAGTTTGGTGCATGAGATTGCAGCTGCGCCCGCTCCGCTGACGACGACCTTGATTTCATCTATTTTTTTATTTTGGATGTCAAGGGCATTAATCAGTGCGGCTGAGCTTACAATGGCTGTGCCGTGCTGGTCGTCGTGCATCACGGGTATGTCACATTCCTCTTTGAGACGGCGTTCGATTTCAAAGCACTCGGGCGCCTTGATGTCCTCTAAGTTTATGCCGCCGAAAGTGCCCGACATGGCTCTGACGGAGTCTACAAAACGGTTAGGGTCGGTCTCGTCGATTTCGATATCATAGCAATTGAGTCCGGCGAATATTTTGAAGAGCAGAGCTTTACCCTCCATTACCGGTTTGGCGGCGTCTGCTCCGATATTGCCGAGGCCGAGCACGGCGGTGCCGTTTGAGATTACGGCCACGAGGTTTGACTTGTTTGTGTAAAGATAGGCGTTGTCCTTGTTGTCTTTGATTTCAAGACAAGGGAAAGCTACGCCGGGAGAGTAGGCGAGTGAGAGATCGTCGGGATGATGGGTGGCTTTTGTCGGGATTGTTTCTATCTTACCCGGCATCGGATAGCGGTGATAGTCAAGCGCTTTGTTTTTGAGATTGTCAGACATGAGATGTTGGTTATGTAATTCACAAATTCTTCTGTAAAATTAATAACAATTTATGAAACGCAGAAGATTTTCTGCTAAAAAACTATGTTGTAAAATTATATTTTCTCTTAGACGAATTTTCTCTAAATTTGCAGCATCAATATACAAAACCATGATGGAAATCAGTGAAATATTTAATGCGGCGGCTGTGCTTAAGGGCGTGGCGCGTAAAACTTCGGTAATACCTGCTCCCAAACTTAATCCCGGAGCCGATATATATCTTAAAACAGAGAATTTACAGCTTACGGGCTCATTCAAGCTGCGAGGCGCTTACTACAAAATATCTCAGCTATCTGATGAGGAGAAGGCGCGCGGCGTCATCGCCTGTTCGGCCGGTAATCACGCGCAGGGTGTGGCTTTAGGCGCTACTCATAACGGCATAAAGTCATTGATTTGTCTGCCTGCCGGCGCTCCTATTTCAAAGGTTGAGGCTACTAAAGGCTACGGTGCCGAGGTGTGTCTCGTGCCCGGTGTCTATGACGATGCCTACGCCAAGGCTATCGAGCTTCAGCAAGAGCACGGCTACACTTTTGTCCATCCGTTTGACGATCCTAAGGTGATAGCCGGTCAGGGCACCATCGGACTCGAAATATTGGAGCAGATGCCTGATGTCGATTCGGTCATCGTGCCTATCGGCGGCGGCGGTCTGATTTCAGGCGTGGCATTTGCCATAAAGACTCTGCGTCCGGAGATAAAGGTCTACGGCGTGCAGTCGTCGGGCGCTCCGTCCATGGCGGCGTCGCTTCAGGAAGGCCGCATACAGCATCTGAGCAATGTCTCGACCATCGCCGACGGCATAGCTGTCAAGGAGCCTGGAATCAACACCTTTGAGATGTGTAACCGATATGTCGATGAGGTTGTGACTGTAAGCGATGACGAAATTGCAGCTGCCATTCTTGCGCTTATCGAGCAGCAGAAACTTGTGGCCGAAGGCGCGGGAGCCGTGTCTGTCGCTGCGGCGATGTTCGGCAAAGTGCCGGTCGAGGGGCGCAAGACCGTCTGCCTTGTGTCTGGCGGCAATATCGACGTCAATACTCTCAGCCGTGTCATCACACGCGGTCTGTCAAAGAGCGGCCGTAACTATACGTTTATCATCAATCTTGACGACAAACCGGGCCAGCTCTCGGGTGTCTGCAACGTCATCGGTGAGCATAACGGCAATATCATCTCCGTCTCGCATGAGCGTATTAATACGAGCACTCAGATCAACGGCTGCACGATACGCATCGAGCTCGAGACCCGCGACGCCAAGCACATCGACGAACTGCGCGAGGCTCTCAAGAACTCCGGCTACAAAGTGATGAACTGATATTATCCTCACCATAACAGACAGCGGGTCGTCAGGATTTCCTGACGGCCCGCTGCAGTTTCTATAACGTGGTCAAATGCTTTTCTCGATGTCCCAGACGAAGGCGCGGAGGCCAAGTTTGGGGCGCTCGTCGTTGAGATCCTTTAGACGGGCGAGTACACGGTCGACAGCCGCGTCGGCCACCATGGTTATGATGGCCGAGGCCATCGAGGGCCATGCGTGTGAGCCGTAGTGTGGCTCGCCGTCGCGGCTTCCGCGTCCCATAATCTGGGGCCATGACGAGAATCCGCGGCAGTTGTTGCGGTCGAGTATCTCGATTATATGCTCATAGTGAGCTTGGTCGAAAGTGATAAGTATAGCTTTCATTGCTTAAATGTTTGCAGTGGATGGATTAAGCGTTGGCAGCCTTGGCGGCGGCTTTGCGCAGCTGACGGCGCGTACGCTTGATGCCGTTGTGGGCGAAGATACAGTAGAGCACGGGCACGAAGAGCAGAGTGAGGACGGTCGAGAAGGTCAGACCGCCGATTACGGCCGTACCCATCGGGCGCCACATCTCGGCTCCCTGACCTGTACCGATAGCCATAGGCACCATGCCGAGGATAGTCGTCAAAGTCGTCATCACCACAGGACGCAGACGTGACTTGCCGCCGAGTATGACAGCCTGTCTGATTGACAGTCCGCGCTCGCGGTTGAGCGTGATGTAGTCAATTAGCACAATACCGTTTTTGACGACGATACCGATCAGCATGATGGCGCCGATCATCGACATGACGTTGAGCGAGTGGCCTGTCAGGAACAGGATAATGAACACGCCGGAGAAGGCGAAGAGCAGCGAGGTCATGATGATGGCGGGGTAGGTATAGCTCTCAAACTGCGCCGCCATGACGATATAGACGAGAATTACGATAAGTAGTGCGAGCATAAGCAGGTCTCTGAATGAGTCCTGCTGGTCCTCGTAGCTGCCCGAGAGGTCTATAGAGACACCCTGAGGTATTTCCATGCGGTCTATTTCGGCCATTGATTTGGCTACAATCTCGCTCATCGGCACATCCTGTACGGTGGTCTTGACCGTAATGATGCGCTCGCGGTCCTTGCGCTCGATGGTCGGGGGTGTGAAACGTTCGACCACCGTGCCGATATCGCGGATTCTGACTGCTTTACCGGCAGAGTTATAGATGAGGATATTCTCGATGTCTTCGATTGATGTGCGCTTGTCAGGCTCGTAGAGCACCTTGATGTCATATTCCTCGCCGTCCTCGCGGAAACGTGAGGCGGTCGAGCCGTTGATGCGGTTGCGCAGATAGTTGGCAGCGGTCTGGAGATTAAGACCGTAGATAGCGAGTTTCTCGCGGTCGAAATCGACCTGATACTCCGGCTGGTAGTCAGAGCGTGAAATGTAGACGTCGGCCGTGCCGGGGATATTCTCAAGTATCTGTTTGAGCTGACGGGCCACGGAGTCTGTCTCGGCGAAGTCATAACCGTAAATTTCATAATCGATGGTTGACTGGCCGCCCATGCCGGCGCCCCCGCCTACCTGCACGATTGCTTTCTTGAACTCAGGATAACGGGCGAGGTCCTTACGCATCTCGCCGGCAATCTCGGTGATGCCGCGCTCGCGGTCGCCCGGGTCAAGCAGACGTATATTCATCGAGACAATGTGCGAGCCGTTGTCGCGCAGCGATGCAAATGTGTTGTCGCTTGATGCCTGTCCGGTGGTGTAGTTGATAACCTTTATTTCGGGATATTTCTCCTGCCACTCCGAGACGAGGCGCGCGGTGGTCTGCTGTGCAATCTCGACACGTGTGCCGATAGGCATTTCGAGGTTGACTGACAGACGGGCGTCGTCGGCGGTCGGGAAAAACTCCGTGCCGACATGCTTCATCAGGAAGAGCGAGCCTACAAAAGTTGCCATACATATAAGTATAGTCACCATCTTGTGGCCGACTACCCAGCGGAGCAGACTTGCGTAGCCGTTGTCGAAGGCGTCGAGTCCGCGGTTGACAGGAGTGAAGAGCAGGGTGTATAGTTTGCCGTGATGATTGGTGCGTCGGAGCAATACGCTGCAGAGCATCGGAGTCAGCGAAAGGGCGCAAGTCGTCGATATAATCATCATGATGGTCACCATCCATCCGAGCTGACGGAAAAGCACGCCGGTCATGCCGGTCACGAGTGTCAGGGGGAAGAATACGGCGATAAGCGTCAGAGTCGAGGCGATTACAGAGATTGCGACCTCGTTGGTGCCGTGAACGGCGGCCTGTTTGGGGTCGGCGCCGCGTTCGATATGGGTCGTGACGTTCTCGAGCACAACGATGGCGTCGTCAACGACCATACCGATTGATATCGACAGGGCCGACAGAGACACGATGTTGAGCGAATTGCCCGTTATGGCGAGGTATATGAATGACGCAATCAGCGAAATCGGGATAGTTATGGTGATGATGAGTGTCGCACGCCAGCGTCCGAGGAAGAAGAACACGACGATAACGACGAAGAGCAACGCATAAAGCACGGTCTCGACGAGTGAGGCTATGGTGTTGCGTATATTGTCGGAGGTGTCGACGATAATGCCTAACTTGACGTCTGAGGGCAGACGTTTTTGCAGCGAAGGCAGCATCTCGAGGACTTTGTTTGAAATCTCGACCGAGTTTGCGCCGCTCTGTTTCTGCACGACAATCATGGCGCCCTTGACGCCGTTGTTGTAGGTCTGCTGGGCGCGTTCCTCAAGCGAGTCGTCAATGCGGGCCACGTCACGCAGATAGATGTTGCGGCCGTCGCGCGAGCCGACGACGATGTCACGCATCTGGTCAGACGACGAGAACTCGCCCTGCACACGCAGCGAGTATGTGTCAGAGCCGATATCGAAGGCGCCCCCGGGCACATTGCGGTTTTCAGCCGCTATGACGGATGCAATCTGTTCGATTGTCATGTTATAGGCTTCGAGGCGGACGGGGTCGACATAGATGTGTATCTCACGCTTTGGAGCGCCCGAAATTGACACGGAGCCGACGCCGTTGATACGTGCGAGTGGGTTGGCGACAGCCTCGTCAAGTATCTTATATAGACCCGGCATGCTCTCGTCGGCTTGGACCGAGAGAAGCAGGATGGGTATCATGTCGCTCGAAAATTTGAAGATGATAGGAGTCTCGGCGTCGTCGGGCAGCATTGACGAGACCATGTCAAGTTTGTCGCGCACGTCGTTAGTAAGCACGTCGATGTCCTCGCCGTACTCAAACTCGAGAGTGATTACAGAGATGTTTTCACGCGACTTAGAAGTGATGTGTTTGAGGTCGTTGACCGAGTTGAGGGTGTTTTCGAGTGGTCGTGTGACGTTCTGTTCGATATCCTGTGCGCTCGCACCCTGATATGTCGTCATCACCATGATGGTGTTGGTGTCGATATCGGGGTAGAGGTCGATTGGGAGCATTTTGAGCGAGAAAAGACCGAGAATGACGACTGCTACAAAGCAGAGGGTCGTCATGATGGGTCGTTTTACCGCACTTCCGTATAAACTCATTTGCTGATGTCAGTTGTGATGGTTATAAAATGAATTTTTGTCGTGCAACCGGCCGTTTATCTGTCGGCGATTACCTGCACTTTTGCGCCGTCGGCAAGACGGGCCTGCCCGGAGATGACTACAGTGTCGCCGTCGTTGACGCCTGAGATAAGCTCGTAGCTGTTGTCAAGGCGACGTCCCGTCTCGACGCGTTCATAGCTGACCGTATTGCCTCCGTGGAGGACATAGACGTATCTGTTGCCTGAGCCGGTCTGTTTGACGATAGCGCGGTCAGGCACGACGACATTAGACTGTGCGCCGAAGTCGATGTTTACACGCGCAAACATGCCGGGCAGAATTCTCTCGCCTTTGTTAGTGATGCGTACTTCGGCCTGAAATGTACGTGTCGTCGGGTCGACGGTGGGATAGATGCGTGAAACTTTACCGGCGAAGACTTCTTCGGGGAAAGCGTCAAGACTTACTTCGACGGGCATGCCGGCACGTACGAGCGCGAGGTCTGACTCTGTGACGTTGATGATGACCTTTACTTCGGGCGAGAGCTGGCCGACCGTCAGGACAGGCAGATTGCCGGTCATGTCGCCCGGGTCGTAGTTACGTGCCGTTACTACGCCGTTAATCGGCGAGACGAGCACGGTGTTCTCCATCAGATTGTTATACTGCGAGCGTGCTGCATCTAACTGGGCTTTGAGCTGATCGACCGACTGCTGTGTACCTGCGCCGATTTCAAGCAGTTGCACGGCACGCTGATATTCGCGCTCGATCTGGTCGAGGTTTATTTTGAGCTGGTCGCTGTTGGCTCGGTCAAGGGTCACCAATGTCTGTCCGCGGCGTATGCGGTCACCGACTTCGACATTGATGGTCTTGATGCGGTTTGGTGCCGAGGGTGATATGTTGTTTGTGTTCTCGGCTTCGACTGTGGCTGTATATTCTTTGATTTGTGGCACATCCTGACGGTTGACGACGTTTACGGCGACCATCGGCAGTTCGTCGGCCGGGTCGGTGACTGTTGTTTTCTGTTCGTCAGACCGGCATGATGCGAGTGCCAGCAGGAGTGAGGTTGCGATTAATGCTTGGCTTGAGGTTTTCATTTATGTGATGTTGTGGCTTGTTTGTTTGCTGATTGCAGAGAGTCGATGTCGGCCGAGCCGAGGAGCAGCTCGAGTTCGCTGTTGGCGACAAGGAAATTGTAGATTGCCTGATAGCGCGACAGACGGGCTTGGGTCAGCGCCAGCTCCGAGTCACGCAGGTCGAGATAAGAGGCAGCGCCGATAGCAAAACTGCGCTCCATGATGTCGTGTGCACGCTCGGCCTCTTTGACGCTTTCTGAGCACGATGCTATCTGCTTGACGTTTACATTTATATTGTCGATGGCCAGCGAGACCTGATTTGAGATGCTCCGCTCGAGATTTTCACGTTGCAGGGTGATTTCGGCAGCCTGTATTTTGGCCTGTTTGACGCGCGAATACTTCTGGCCGCCTTCAAACAGTGGCACCGACAGAGTCAGACCGACCTGAGAGTAAGGATTCCAGCGGAAATTACGCAGCGGAGAGCCGTTGCTCATCGAGGTCCAGTTGTAATTGGCCGAGATGGCGAGTGTCGGAAGCCATGCGAATTGTTGTAGTTTGACGGTGCGGCGTGTGATGTCCGCATCGATACTGTTGAGTTTCAACGAACTGTTGCCGCTGTAGTCGGGATTGATGTCAAGCACGGTCTGATACATCGTGTCTTCATAATCTGACAGCCCTGACGGCACCTCGATTTTGAAAGACGCGTCGAGACCCATCAGTATCAACAGCTGGAGTCTTGCCTGTTTGATGGCTATGTCAGCCTGCATCAGCTGAGGCTCAATGTTTTTCATCGCCACCGAGGTGCGCAGCACATCATAGTCAGATGCCGCTCCGGCTGTGTATTTTTTTGAGTAAATGTCATAATTGAGCTTGGCCATGTCATAGCTCTCCTGTATCACCCGGCGTGAGTCTTTGGCAAGCAAATAGGCGTAATAAGCGGTTTTGACTTGGTTTATAAGGTCAAGGCGTGACTGACGCGCGAGCTCGACGTTACGCAATATATTTGCGTCTGACAGTTTCAGCGATTGCCACAGCTGAGGGGCAATCAGAGGCATAGAGGCAGTGAAGCCGGTCGAATATGAATTATCGAGACCGACTTTGATACCGCCACCACCGGACGCAGCGCGTCCTGACGGCGCGGGAGTCTCTGACGACTCGTCGCCGCTGTTATCGCCGCCCGAGCCTGAGCCGCCGCCGAAGCCGTCCATGTTCATATACATGACCTGTTTGGCGAGCATACGGTTATAGTTGGCGCCAAAGCTGACTGTGGGCAAGAGTTGGCCGAGAGTCTCCTTGCGCGAATAATCGGTGCGTGTGACCTCCATGTCAGCGATTTTGACAGTAGGACTTTCGTCAAGTGCTATTCTGAGACACTCATCGAGCGAAAGCACGAGTGTGACGGAGTCGTTTGCCACAGTCTGCGCCGCAAGACCGCCGCTCACTATAAGTGCGCTGCTCGCAAAAAATAATCTTTTGAGAAACATTTTGATAATAATCGGAGTTGACGATTGTAGAAATTGATTTTACATACAAATTTAGGAAACATGAATAATTTAAACTAAACGATAAGACATTATGGACAACGTAGTGGAATAAATGACCAATTATACATTGTTAAAAAGCATCGTTGGCGGCAATGTTGACAAGCTGTCAAAAACTTAACCGCGATTTATAGTCTCTCAGAGACAAAAACGCTAACTTTGCATACGCGGTGAGACTATGCACCGTTTTATCACGATAACGATGGAATCAACTGCTAATAATAATTATCGCCGACGCGAGCGTCAGCCACAGGCTCCCGCTCAGGATGCTCTCGGACGTCTGGCTCCGCGTGACACGGAGGTCGAGGCTGCTGTGCTCGGCGCACTCATGATAGAGAAAGACGCATATGTAGCCGTATGTGACCTCCTCAAACCGGAGAGTTTCTACGAGCCGGCTCACTCCAAGGTGTATGAGGCTATACAGACTCTCGGAGCCGCACAGCGTCCGATTGATATGCTGACGGTTACCGAGCAGCTGCGTCTCAACGGTACATTCGACGAGGTCGGCGGCATGGCCTTTATCGTGAATCTGACATCAAATGTCACATCTGCTGCTCACGTCGAGTTTCATGCACGAATTGTCGCACAGAAGTATCTCGCCCGTGAGCTGATTAACTTTTCGGCTCAGATTGAGAATAAGGCTTTTGACGAGAGCATTGATGTCGATGATTTGTTGCAGGAGGCCGAGGGACGCCTTTTTGAGATATCGCAGCGCAATGTCAAAAAAGATGTCACCCAGATAGACCCGGTCATCACGTCGGCTCTCACGCAGATTGAGGCTGCTGCAAACCGTTCGTCGGGCCTGAGCGGTCTGGCTACCGGATTCCATGAATTGGATAAAGTGACCTCAGGTTGGCAGAACTCTGACCTTATCATCATAGCTGCCCGACCCGCTATGGGCAAGACGGCTTTTGTGCTCTCGATGGCAAAGAATATGGCCGTTAACTATAATACCCCCATTGCGATTTTCTCGCTTGAGATGAGTAATCTGCAGTTGGTTAACCGTCTCATATCGAACGTTTGCGAGCTCCCCGGCGACAAAATCAAGAGCGGACAGCTTACGACGCTTGAGTGGGACCAGCTTATGGCTCGTATCAAGTATCTCAATGGTGCGCCGCTGTATATCGACGACACGGCGTCACTGTCGATTTTCGAATTACGTACAAAAGCACGCCGTTTGGTGAGAGAGCATGATATCAAGATGATAATCATCGACTACTTGCAGCTGATGAATGCGTCGGGCATGAAATTCGGCTCGCGCGAGCAGGAGGTCAGTATGATATCGCGTTCGCTAAAACAGCTTGCCAAGGAACTGAATATCCCTATTATCGCGTTGTCTCAGCTCAGCCGTCAGGTGGAGTCGCGCAGCGACAACAAGCGTCCGCAACTCTCCGATCTCCGTGAGTCGGGTGCAATCGAGCAGGATGCCGATATCGTCTGCTTTATACATCGTCCTGAGTATTATTATCATAGTGACACAGACCCGTCGGGTAAAGATATCCGCGGTCTCGCCGAATTCATGATTGCAAAACACCGCAGTGGCTCGGTCAAGGATATAGACATGAGATTCCGCGCTCAGTTTGCACGATTTGAGAATTATATCGAGGACTCGTCTCAGCCGGCGGTGATGGAGTCGGCACAGTCAGCGCTAAATACCTCAGCCGAGCCTGCAGTGTCACAAATCGGTGCGTCGCAGCCATTCACAGGAGGCACAGCCGACTTTATGGCCCAGTCTGACGAAAAAACACCGTTCTGATTGGATATAAGTATTTTAACTGCATCAATAACTTTTATAAGACTCAACTAAGTTAAGGACTTTAAGATCACTAAAGACTTTAAAGTCCTTATTTTTAGTAATATGATCAAAAAAATCAACATTCACTTAGGACGTAACCAATAAACTATTGATAAACAATGCGGCGCACCTACAGCGCGCTATACTATAGGGAATCTTTTTACCACGGTTGCGCAGACTATAGGTCTGCGCAACCGTGGCCTCACATGCTGACGCCGCGATGCGGCTACGACCGCTAAAGCGGACGACACGTTTTTTTCAATCAAGCGAGTTTTGCATTTGCCCGAAAGACACAGACTTTATAGTCGCTTATTAAAACATCAAGGCCGCGAAACTTACTAGTTTCGCGGCCTTGATATTATACATGGTGATGTAATCAGAAGTTGTAGCCGAGGCTGAATGTTACGCGGTTTTCGTGGAATTTTGTATTGTCGATGCTTGACATGTTAAGCATGCCTATGCCGCCGCTGACACCGAAGTAATAGTGCTGATAAGAAATGCCGGCACCGATGCCCCAGAGCAAGTCTACGCGGTTAAGATTTCCGTCCTTGCCATATGCGCTTTCAGAAACTTCGATATTGTCTTCCTTAGCATGTGCTTTTGCGGAAAAACCGATTTCAAGTTCGGGCCCTGTGAAAACAGAGACCTTGATATCATCGGTGAAATCAAAATGATAACCGGCCATTACGGGAATGCGCATACCGAATTTTCGGATTGACAGGCTCTCTCCGTCGTCTAATAATTTCTTATCTACAGAATATGTATTATAGAAGAATTTAAGACCCGGTTCAATGTATAAATTGGCTACAACGGGCAAATTGTAGATGCCGCCGAATTCGACACCGCCGCCGGCTTTATACATGTCAACACTTACATTCTCAGATGATAATTTTCCGGGGGCTGTGACTTCGCCGCCGACGCGTATGCCGAAATAGCCTTTATTGTCAGGATTATTAAAAATTGAGTTTTGTGCCATCACAGGCATGCATGCGGCCAAGCCGATTGCCATTGCGATTAAATGTTTTTTCATAATCTATAAAACCTTTGACTCGCAGGTTGAATTGGTTTGTATATGAAACGTGAGTCATCTATGCTTAGCATAACGTTTCGATATGAATAGTTTTGTTATCAAATGCAAAAATACATCTGTTCGGTCACTTTTGCAAGCTTTTCGGCATTAAATTTATATAATTCGTGGGGGAGGGGAATTGCTTATAATCAGTAATTTATCATGCGAGACTTTAGCGTGATTATTTCGCTCGTAATTGGTTGCGTAACTTATGTTTTTTTGACTTTTTTCGACGGATACAAACCTTTTTTGGCTGACGCTTGTTAGAATCATAAAAATCAAACAAACATATTCAACCATAATTTATAAGCATTATGAAAAAAGTCGCTTTAATGATTGCTGTAACGCTTGGTAGCCTGACAGTATTCGCACAAAACGTTAACAAAAATGAGCTGAAACAGCTTCAGGCATTCCTTGCCGCTCCCGCCGAGCAGGGTATGACTAACGCACAGGCTCTGAAAGTAACAAATGTAAATGACCCCTCGACTTGGGAGGGTGTGACTGTAGCCAATGGTCATGTAACCAAAATCGAGTGGAAGAACAAAAAAATTGCCGGCACTCTTAATCTTAAAGGCTTCACCGCTCTGACAGATGTCGACGTGTCACGCAATTCTCTTACAGCCGTTACGGTTGCGGGTGCTTCGCAGCTTGTCAACTTTAACGCCTCACGTAACAAAATTACCGAGATTGATTTGGCTGAATGTCCTCAGTTGATTAATGTTTCAATCAACAACAACCGTCTGACAGAGTTTGAGCTCGTCGATGTGCCGGGTATCAAGAAGCTTAACATCGCTTCTAACCTGATGACATCGCTTGACCTCTCAAACTCAACCACTCTGCAGACTGTCAACTGTCAGTCTAACCGTCTGGAGTATCTCAACATCAGCAATTGTACCAACCTCAAGAACCTGTATTGCGGCTATAACAAACTGACCGGGCTGACTCTCACAGGTGTGACAAACCTCACCAACCTTAACATTGACGATAATCACATCTCAAATCTCCTCGTCTCGGGACTGCCCGCACTGTCGACCTTTATATGCTCCGACAACAACATGAAGACTTTGGGTATGCGCGAGTGCAACGCTCTGCTTGACATCGTCTGCTCTTACAATGACCTGACCGACTTCCAAGTTGACAACTGCCCCAACATCCAGTTTATCGACTGCTCATACAATGACCTCGCCCAGCTGACTCTCAGCAATCTGACATTCCTGCAGCGTCTGCTCTGCAACAACAACGAACTGACAATGCTCGATGTATCATTTGACTCGTCACTGACTTATATCAACTGCAGATTCAACATGATTACCGACCTCCGCACCATCGGTTGCAACAGTCTTAACATGATTGCCTGCCAGTGGAATTATTAAACAAATAATACTTTTTCAGCGACTGATTAAAGAGCTATCTATTGAATAAGTGATACGTATATAGAGAAGGCCTTCGGGACGCATCCCGAAGGCCTTCTCTGATTTATGAGGCAATGTGATTTGTGGTTACTTGCCTGTTTTTGCTCTTAAGTCTATGTTTTTGACAGGCTCGAGACCGCGGTTGCGGAGCAGGGCGTCAACTGTAGGTTCCTGACCGCGGAAATTTACGTAAAGCACCATCGGGTCGACAGAGCCGCCTTTCTCGAGTACATTCTCTTTGAAAGCCTTGGCTGTTTCGGGATCGAAGATGCCTTTCTCTTTGAAGAGCTCGAAGCCGTCGGCGTCAAGCACCTCGGCCCAGAGATAGGTGTAGTAGCCCGACGCATAGCCGTCGCTGCCGAAGATGTGTTTGAAGTAGGGCGAGCGGTAACGGAATGTCAGTTCGGCCGGCATGCCGAGTTCCTCGGCCACACGTTTCTCAAATTCGGCGGGATTGATGGTCTCTTTGGTGTTGAGTTTGCCGTACTGCAGGTCGAGCAGGGCTGCGCCGGCGAGCTCGGCAGTGGTGAAGCCCTGATTGTGGGTCGACGAAGCCTGAAGCTTGGCAATCATGTCATCGGGGATGACTTCGCCTGTTTTGTAGTGGTGGGCATACTCTTTGAGCAGCTCCGGCTCGAGAGCCCAGTGCTCGTGAATCTGAGAGGGCAACTCGACAAAGTCGCGGTCGACATTAGTTCCGGACTGCCCTTTGTAGCGTGCGCGCGAGAGCATGCCGTGTAGGCCGTGGCCGAATTCGTGGAACATTGTCTCGACTTCGTCAAGAGTGAGCAGGGCAGGGGTGTCGGCGGTCGGACGTGTGAAGTTGCCGACATTGAAGATGACGGGACGCGATGCGGTGCCGTCGTCGTTAATCCAAGAGCCTTTGAATTCGCTCATCCAAGCGCCCTGACGTTTTGACTCGCGGGGGAAGTAGTCGGTCATGAACACGGCCACATGTTCGCCTGTTTTGGCGTCGGTAACGTCATAGACTGTTACTTCGTCGTAATATTTGGGCGCGTCGGGCATCTCGGTGAACTTGACGCCGTAGAGACGCTCGGCCATGGTGAAGATGCCGTTGCGCACAGAGTCAAGCGCAAAGTATTCGCGCACCTTAGACTCGTCTACGTCATATTTTTTCTGACGCACTTTCTCGGCATAATAATAGTAGTCCCACGGAGCGATTTTGAAATCGCCGCCCTCTGAGTCAACTACGGCCTGCATCTCGGCGACTTCTTCTTTGACGCGGTTGACTGCAGGACGCCAGATTTGCATGAGCAGGTCCTCGGCGTTCTGTACGGTCTTGGCCATGACTTTGTCGGTCATGTATGCGCCGAAGTTCTCAAAGCCGAGGAGTTCGGCCTTCTTTGAGCGGGCGATGAGGATTTTGCTGATGACGGGGTTGTTGTCATACTGACCCGATGAGGCGAGCGAGGTGTAGCCTTCGTACATCTGACGACGCAGGTCGCGGTCGGCAGCATACTGCAGCAGGGGCAGACGGCTGGGGGCGTGTAGTGTGAACACCCATTTGCCTTCGCCGAGACCGCGTTTAGCGGCCTCCTCGGCTGCTATCGCGATGCTCGATGCGGGCAGACCGGCCAGACGGGTCGAGTCCTCGACTACGATTGAGAAATCGTTTGTGGCGTTGAGCAGATTTTTGTTGAACTGCAGATAGAGGTCGGTGAGCTCTGTGTTGACTTTCTTGAGTTCCTCTTTCTTGGCGTCGTCAAGCAGAGCGCCGTTGCGTGTAAAGCTCTTGTAAGATTCCTCGATCATGCGGCGCTGGTCGTCGGCATAGCCGAGTTCGGGATGATCGTAAAGATATTTGACACGCTCAAAGAGTTTGGCGTTCATCGATGTCTCGTCGCTGTGTTTTGAGAGCATCGGATAGAATTTTTCGGCGATGGCGACCATCTCGTCAGATGAGTTTGACTCGTCTAAGTTGGCGAACACGGCCGTGACTTTCTCGAGGATTTCGCCCGAACGGTCTAAGGCGAGAATGGTGTTCTCGAATGTCGGGGTCTCGGGATTGGCGGTGATAGAGTCAATCTGAGCCTGATGCTGGGCTATGCCGGCCTCGAGCGCGGGCAGATAATCATCGTAAGTGATTTTGTCGAAGGGCGGAATCTCGTAGGGCGTGGTGTACGGCTCAAGAAACGGGTTCTTGTGTTCGGCCTGCGAGCATCCGACAGTGGCGGCGCCGATAAGGGCGGCAGATGCCACGGTGAGGATTTGGTGCTTCATTGTTTTGTGATGGTGATAGGATTATTTTGTAATAAATGATTGATTCATAAACTTAAGAGCAAAGTTAAGTCTTTTAGTTTTGAAATACAAGTGCCGGCGCGGACTTTCGTCAGTCGGCGCCGGCATATAACAGTAATTTAAGATTGCAGATTATCAAGAGGGCGTCAGAATCGCGCGTTTACATAGATTATGCTTATTATTGTCGCAGTTACAAGCAATACTTCAAGGACTATAGCCGATATTATGGTTGCTGACGAGGCACCGCGTGCGTTAAAAAGCACTGATGCTGCAGCCCATGTCAGCGCGACGGCCGGAATTATGAAACTGAGAGAGAATAGCATCCCGCAGATGCAAGCGACGTTAGGATATATAGTATAGTGGAACGGAGAGGCGTGGAGAAGTATTTCGTTGCCGAATCCCCATGAGGCGATTAAAGAGACAAGGAAGAAAATAAAGAAACCTGATGCGACCATGGCTGTGACTGCACCCGTAAATCCGAGGAGAGCCATCAGAGATTTGCCCAAGATGGTGAAGATGGTCGAAAGAAAGCTCGACGAGTCGTCATGCACAATTATTGTACGCGTTTCGCTGCCTTTATATGGCGGTGGCACAGACGACGAGAGCACATTGTCGCTGACAGTGGCTACGGTGACTGGTGTGCCATGCTGCTCAAGCACCCGGCGCGAGGTGTTGGCCGGCGGTATAATCATCCATGCGATGAGATAGATTAATGTAAGCGGCCAGAAGTAGGTCAGGACCGTCAGAGCGAGATACAAAACCCTGAGTATATTGGTCTCCCACCCGAGATAAGTGGCTATGCCGCTGATGACGCCGCCAAATATGCGGTTGTTCATATTGCGGTAAAGACGTTTTTTGGAAAGTGTCTCGACGATGCTTTCACCGATGACTGTCTGTGTGTCAGATTCTGTTTCGGAGGTCGTTTCTTGCTCGGGGCTGTCGTTGATGTCAGAGGGGTTGCCCATGACTTCGATGACCGAATTCACGTCAAAGTAGCTGATGACTTTGGCTCCTTTGTCGACTCGCTCATCAAAAAGCTCGCTGATACGGCTCTCGATGTCGGCTACTATTTCCGAGCCTTCGGAGCTGTTGAATGCTGAGCGCAGCTGTGTCAAATAGTTGTTGAGCAACTGATAGGCGTCTTCATCAATATAATATATTTTGCCGTTGATGTTGACCGGAAATGCTTTTTTCATAATGGAGCGGATTATTTTAGTTGTTTTCTTGTGAGGTGGCGTTTATTAGAAGTGTTACGGTGTTTGACAGTTCGTCCCATGATTTGTGGAGCTCGCTGATGAAACGTCGACCGAGGTCAGTGATTGAGTAGTATTTGCGGGGAGGGCCTGACAGGGATTCCTCCCAGCGATATGAAAGCAGACCGTCGTTTTTCAGGCGTGTCAGTAGTGGATAGAGCGTGCCTTCCATCACTATCAGGTGGCTCTCTTTCATCTTTACGATAATCTCCGAGGCGTATGCGTCGCTGCGACTCAGCAGAAGGAGCACGCAGAACTCAAGCATGCCTTTGCGCATCTGAGATTTCAGGTTGTCGATGTTTGTTGCCATTAATAATGTGATTAAATAATGAATAATAATGTTTTTATATGATTGCGTGACAAAGATAATGACAGATATAGTACTATGCAATACAAAGTACTATAAAATAACTTATATTAACAATTGTGCTCTAAAGGATGAAATTTTGTAAAATCTGTCTGTCGCCTCGTAATTTTATTAATTTTGCATCCGAAACCATAAAACCAATGTATCTGATCCCATGAATAAGATATTAGAAAAGAGTCATTTCTCCGAGAATGTCGTCAGGCTCGTAGTCGAGGCCCCTGACATCGCGCGGGCTCGTAAACCGGGTCATTTTGTTATCGTGCGTACCGGAGAAAAAGGCGAGCGCATACCGCTGACAATTGCCGATGCCGACACGGTGCGTGGCACGATAACTTTGGTCGTGCAGGCCGTGGGTGAGTCGACACGTCAGATATGCGCGCTTGAGGCCGGTGACAGCCTGACTGATGTCGTCGGCCCGCTCGGACGTGCAACCAAAATTGCCAACGTCGGCACAGTGGTGTGTTGCGGCGGCGGTGTGGGTGTCGCGCCTCTGCTGCCGATTATCAAGGCCATGAAAGAGGCGGGTAATCGTGTCATATCGGTACTCGCAGCTCGTAACAAGGATCTGATAATACTTGAGGACGAGGTGCGCCGCCACTCCGATGAGGTGATTATCATGACTGACGACGGCAGCGCCGGCCGCAAGGGACTCGTCACCGACGGCGTGGAGTCTGTGATACAGCGTGAAAAGGTCGATGAAGTCGTGACTATAGGACCGGCTATAATGATGAAATTTGTCGCGCTGCTCACACGTAAGTATGAGGTGCCGACCATCTGCTCGCTTAATACCATAATGGTCGACGGCACGGGCATGTGCGGAGCTTGTCGCGTGACAGTCGGCGGCAAAATGAGATTTGTATGTGTCGACGGTCCCGAGTTTGACGCCCATCAGGTCGACTTCGACGAAATGCTGATGCGCATGCGCGCCTATAATTGAAATAGAAAGGATTTAGCAATGAAAAATCAATTCGATACAAAAGCGCCGCGAGACGCCGAGTGGCGCGAACAATTGAGACAGCAGATGAGTCCGCGCGAGCGTGCGGCCATACCACGCGCCGAGATGCCCATGCTCGATGCCGCTTACCGCGTCACCTGCAATGACGAGGTCAATCAGGGTCTGAGCGAGGAGCAGGCCGTCGTAGAGGCGCGACGTTGTCTCGACTGCGTCGACCCGACATGCGTCACCGGCTGCCCGGTCAATATCAACATACCGGGTTTTATAAAAAACATACAGCGCGGCCACTACGCCGAGGCTGCGGCAGTGCTTAAGGCCACATCGGCTCTGCCCGCAGTCTGCGGACGTGTATGCCCGCAGGAGAAACAGTGCGAAAGCCGCTGTATATATAATAAGATGAAGAAAGCACCCGTTGCCATCGGCTATCTCGAACGCTTCGCCGCCGACACAGAGCGCATGTCAGCCGAGCGTCCGGCTCCCGAGCGTGCTGCGTCAAAGGGTATCAAGGTCGCCGTTGTCGGCTCGGGGCCCTGCGGACTTTCGTTTGCCGGCGACATGGCCAAGCGCGGTTATGACGTGACGGTCTTTGAGGCTTTGCACGAGATTGGCGGTGTGCTCAAATACGGCATCCCCGAGTTCCGTCTGCCCAACGAAGTCGTTGACTCCGAGCTTGACTCGCTGAGAGCGCTCGGCGTCGAATTCCGCAAAGATACCGTCATCGGTAAGACTCTGAGCTACGATGATTTGTTAAATGAAGGTTTCAAAGGCATCTTCGTGGCTTCGGGGGCCGGACTGCCGCGCTTTATGGACATCCCCGGCGAGAATCTCATCGGTGTAATGTCGAGCAATGAGTATCTTACGCGCATCAACCTCATGGGCGCAGGCCGCGGTGGTGTGACTCCTGTGGCTAACGGTCGTCGTGTTGCTGTCGTAGGCGGCGGCAATACGGCCATGGACTCTGTGCGCACGGCCCGTCGCATGGGTGCGGAGCGTGCCATGATAGTCTATCGCCGCAGCGAGGCCGAGATGCCTGCGCGTGCCGAGGAGGTCGAGCATGCCAAACAGGAGGGCGTCGAATTCCTGACGCTCTGCAATCCGATAGAATACCGCGGCGATGAGCGCGGTCATGTCACTACGATGGTCGTGCAGCGCATGGAGCTCGGTGAGCCCGATGCCGGCGGACGTCGTTCGCCTGTGCCGATTCCCGGTGCGATAGAGGAGATTGAGGTCGACGAGGTCATTGTTTCTGTCGGCGTTTCTCCCAACCCGCTGATTCCAAATTCTATCGAAGGTATCGAGGTGTCGCGTCGCGGTACCATCGTTGTCGACGACAACCTGCGCTCGTCAATCCCGACAATCTTTGCCGGCGGTGATATAGTGCGCGGAGGCGCCACGGTCATTCTCGCCATGGGTGACGGTCGACATGCTGCGGCCGCTATGGCCGAGCAGCTCGGATGACACTCCGGCCGTAAAATAATATCGAGAAATAACAAAATGTCATGCACGACCACTGAGGCCGGGCATGACATTTTTATTTTGCAATTTAAAGTCAAACATGTTACCTTTGCTTGTTATTGCAACAAAGAGTGGAGACTATCCTTTACATATTGTCGCGCGGCGTGGCTATCGGAGTGCTGATATCGGCTCCGATGGGTCCTATCGGTATGCTTATAATACAGCGTACTCTCTCCAAAGGGCGCTGGGCCGGTTTTTTTACCGGTATCGGCGCAGCTCTTTCTGATCTGATATATTGTCTCCTGACAGGTTTCGGCATAAGTTTTATCACTGACCTGATAGAGCGTCATCAGTTTTTGTTGCAGGTCGTAGGCGGAATTGTACTTGTTGCATTCGGCGTCTACCTTTTCCGTAAAAATCCTACACGCGCCCTCAAGACCGCACAGGTTGATGCGACGGATTATTGGAGCGATTTTGTCACCGGATTTCTGCTGACGTTTTCCAATCCGCTGATACTATTCTTTATAATCGGTCTGTTTGCGCGTTTTAATTTCATCCTGCCGGAATATGAGATATTTCATTATATATGGGCCTATGTGACCATCTTCGGCGGCGCGCTGATATGGTGGTATCTCATCACATTTCTTGTCAGCAAGTTGCGCAACCGTTTCAACGTGCGTTCGCTATGGTTGGTAAACCGCATCGTAGGCTCGCTGCTTGTCGCTATGGCTCTTATCGGTGTGGTGCTTGCGGTCAAGGATCATCTTTTTGTTTAATGTAATAATAAAATCTGTTGTCACGACATATGTCAGATAATAAAGAACTTAAAATCCCATATCTTCCGCAGCTTGACTTATGCGAAGGAGCAGACGAAATAATCAATCTCCTTGACGAACATGCTCCGCGCGAGACCATAGAGTCTGTCAATTGGGCCGACAAATATCCTTACAAGCCGCTGACAACTTTCACTGCGGCACATTCGGGAACTGCACTGTATATCGACTTTTTTGTCCGTTGCAATTTCTTGCGGGCCGAGAATTATATCAATCAGTCGCCGGTCAGTCAGGACTCGTGTGTCGAGTTTTTTGTCGAGCCTGACGGCAATCTCCCGTACTGGAATTTTGAGTTTAACTGCATCGGCACGGTAAATGCGTCTGTCCGCTCCGAGCGTTCCAACCCACGACGTCTGAGCGACGATGAGATAAAGCGCATCGGACGTTTCCCCTCTTGCGGCACACGGCCGTTCCGTGAGCTTGAGGGACTTTTTTCATGGAATCTGCTTGTCTCCGTGCCCTTTGATTTGCTCGGGATTGACTACCGTGCCGGCGAGCCTCTGACCATGCGCGGCAATTTCTATAAGTGTGCGTCTGCAGCTACTCAGCCTCACTTCATGAGCTGGGCACCCATTGACACGCCCGAGCCTGACTTCCACCGTCCTGAGTCGTTCGCGCCTCTGATACTGCTCTAAATCGGCCTATATAAAAATGATTAAAAAATAGGCCGCCAAGTAGTTCTCACTTTGAAAATAAGCGAAAAACTATTATTTTTACACAATATCTAAATACCGGTCAAAACAACATTCCTTCGATGAGACAAATCTTATTGCTATTACCCCTGTTATTTGGTGCGTGCTCGCCCAAGTCACAGTCGACTGCCGAAAATAGCCCGTCGTGGCTTGAGGCTGATTCAGCAGCTGCTATCGAGTCGCGTTTAGCAGCCGACTTTTCTTTGAGCTTTGATTCGGCCGCCTCTTTGGTGCGCCAGCGCCATCCCGAGTTGAGCGACTCCGATATTTTATCATTCATTGATAAAAAATATATGGAGGCCAAGACTATAAACGGAGAGATGCGCATACATCGCAAATCACCCCGTAATCTCGAGCTTCTGAATCCCGATTACAACGGGGGCTGGAAACTTCGCGGCGCGTCGGCCTCTGATGCCCGTATTTCATATGTCGACTCTGTGATTAAATGGTCTGAGGGTAAAAACGCGCTTGGTGGAGCCCATGAGGTCGTCTATCGCTTTACCATCGACGTGCCTTATCATGAGGCGTTCCGTGGTGACACACTACGCGTGTGGATGCCGCTGGCTCATATAAGCGAGCGCCAGCCGGTTGTCAAGATACTTTCTACATATCCCGAGGAATACATCGCATCGACACCCGAGCAGTCTGTTCATTCGACTGTCTATATGCAGCAACCTGTCGCAGAGGGCGATACGACTCACTTCGAGTGTGTTGTGGCCTATGAGGCCCGCGGTCAGTACTTCAAACCTGACTTCATTCGTGCCAATATCAAGGATTACGACCGTGACTCTGAGGTCTATAAGAAATACACCGCTTTTGAGGCGCCGCATATAATCAATCTTGACACACTTGCCCGTCAGATTGTAGGTGACGAGACCGATCCGTACAAGTCAAGTGAATTGGTATATGATTATATAATCAACCGCTATCCGTGGGCCGGCGCACGCGAGTACAGCACCATCAGCTGCATCCCGGCCTATGTCGTCCGTGAGGGACACGGCGACTGCGGACAGGTCGGCCTGCTTTATATCTCGCTGATGCGCTCACTCGGTATACCCGCGCGTTGGGAGAGCGGATGGATGATTCATCCGGGAGAGAAAAATCTTCATGACTGGGCCGAAGTATATTTTGAAGGTGTCGGCTGGGTGCCTGTCGACGTGTCGTTCGGACGTTATGTCAACTCCGGCGACAAGGCTATCGAAAAATTTTATTCGACCGGTATGGATGCTCACCGTCTCGCATCTAATCTCGGAGTTTGCGGTGAGTTGTACCCGCCCAAGAAATTTGTGCGTTCGGAGACTGTCGACTTTCAGCTCGGCGAGGTTGAATCTACAAAAGGCAATCTTTTCTATCCGGCATGGGATTTGCACATGGAACTCATTTCAGTAACACCTAAAGCTGTAAAGTGATGAGACGTAACATACTTTTCGGGTTTGCGATGCTGGCCGTATTCGCCCCTGCTTGTCTGTTTGCAGCCGAATCTGACATCACCCGGGCTATTGGTGTGGTCGACGCGGTCAAGACTCGTCTTGCGTCTGACAAACGACAGATTATATATGATGTTAGAGTCGAGCCTGCATCAGACGGACGTGTCCTTATAGACGGAACCATCTCGGAAGGCGCCGTAGCAGATTCGCTTGTCGCCGCGTTGGATGCCGCCGCACTGCCGTATGTAAATTCGGTTTCTGTCTCGCCATCTGATCGCTGGGCACTTCCCAAAATAGCGGTAGCCAATATGCGCACGACGCCCGGTCATGGCGCCGAAATGGCCTCGCAGGCCCTGATGGGCATGCCGTTGCGCCTTTTGGAGAAACAAGGCGACTGGTGGCGCGTGCAGTCACCTGACGGTTATATAGCTTGGGTCGTCGATAACTCGCTGGCTTTTAAAACCTATGATGAAATGAAAAAATGGCGTTCGGCTCCGCGCGTGGTTGTAACATCGATATATCAGACACGTGCTTATAACTCACCGTCTGCAACAGGAGTCCGAGAGGTCGTTACCGACCTTGTCAACGGTGACATTGTCGAACTTGCCTCATCAAAGGCCGAAAAGGGCCGACTCCGCGTCATTCTTCCAGACGGACGCGAAGGGTGGGTTGCATCTGCCGACGTCACTCCGATTGCCGACTGGGCCGCACAAAATTTTGACGCGCAGCGCATCCTTGACATGGCTTACTCGATGGAAGGTCAGCCCTATCTTTGGGGCGGTACTTCGACCAAGAGCCTTGACTGCTCCGGTCTGGCCAAAGTTTCATATCTCTCAAACGGCATCATTCTGCGTCGTGACGCTTCGCAGCAGGCGCTCACCGGCCGTCGCATCGAGGCCAGGGATTGGCGTGACTGCCGCGCCGGCGACCTTCTTTTCTTCGGCAATGCCAAGACAGGCCGTGTCACACATGTCGCCATATATGACAGCAACGGCGATTATGTCCACTCATCAGGCCGCGTAAAACGCAACAGCGTCGACCCCACGTCGCCGACATACCTGACGACGCCATTCCTCCACGCTGTCCGTATCGACGGCTGTGAAGGGACCGACGGCATCACTCCGGCACGCAACCATCCGTGGTACTTTAATCTATAAACGACACCTTAAACCGTCTAAAACTTACACAGCAATGGACCGCAGAAAATTTCTACGCACAACAGCGCTCGGCGCCGCAATGGCCGCCGTGTCGCCCATATCATTCTCGGCCTTCGGACAGGCCACAAAACAAACCGGACGCTCGGGGCGTCTCAATCTTTCGTTCGAGCCTTATGAGCTAAAACTGCGTCATGCGTTCAATCTTGCCAAATCGCAGCGCACGACAACACCTGACGTACAGGTCAAATTAGAGTGCGACGGCTTCACCGGCTATGGCGAGGCGTCTATGCCGCCTTATCTCGGCGAGTCGGTTGACTCGGTCTGCACTTTCCTCAACAAACTCGACCTCGGTCAGTTTGCCGACCCCTTCCGCATCGAGGATATACATGCCTACATGGAGAGCGTGGCTCCCAACAATCGCGCAGCCAAGGCTTCGGTCGATATCGCGCTTCATGACCTGCTCGGCAAGATGATGGGGCAGCCGTGGTATAAAATCTGGGGACTCAATCCCGACAACTGTCCCAATACCTCGTTTACCATCTCTTACGACAAAGACCCTGACGAGATGCGTGCCAAAATCGAGGAGACTTCGCCCTTTAAAGTAGTAAAGGTCAAGATGGGCCTTGACCATGACAAGGAGATTGTCAATGCCCTCCGTAAACACACACAGGTGCCTATCTGTGTCGACGCCAATCAGGGTTGGAATGACAAAGAGAAAGCTCTCGAGATGTGTCATTGGCTTGCAGAGCGCAACTGTCTCTTTGTCGAGCAACCTATGCCCAAGGAGATGATTGACGAAACGGCATGGCTGCGTGAGCGTTCGCCTCTGCCTATCATCGCCGATGAGTTTCTGCAGCGTCTTCCCGATGTCCGCCGTGCAGCTCAGGCATATGACGGTATCAACATCAAGCTCATGAAGAGCACCGGTATGCACGAGGCTTATCAGATGGCAGTGCTGGCGCGTGCGCTCGGCATGAAAGTGATGCTCGGCTGCATGACCGAGACCTCATGCGCGGTTACAGCTGCCGCACAGTTGTCACCGATGGTCGACTGGGCTGACCTTGACGGCAACCTTCTGATTGCTAATGATCGCTTCGATGGCATCAAGATTGTAGACGGCAAGGTCACCATACCCGACCGTCCCGGCATCGGTGTCGAGCTCCTCTAATGATAAGCCCCCGAAGGGTCGATATATAATGAAGTATGACAATTTGCGGACGCTAAATTTGCGAGGTTAAAAAATAATTTTTAAATTTGCACTCCGAATTGTGGAATATAAACAAGAAAATTACATACAGCAATGAAAAGAACATTTCAACCCTCTAACCGCAAAAGAGTTAACAAACACGGTTTCCGTGAAAGAATGTCGACCCCCGATGGCCGTAAAGTTCTGGCTCGCCGCCGTGCAAAAGGTCGTGCCCGCCTGACTGTATCTGATTCGATTGCAAGCAAGTAATCAGTAATCACACATAACGATGCGCTGCAAGTCTCCGTTACCGGGACATTGCGGCGCATTTGTTATTTATAATAACTATAAATTGTTTTTAAGCATTTTGAGCATTGATGTGATATAATATAATTAACGGGGAT
>ENA-OYXU01000157-OYXU01000157.1-human-gut-metagenome-genome-assembly--contig:-NODE-157-length-29290-cov-5.774141_pt1 | contig 29290 bp, 27 predicted proteins | sample MGYA00243243_ERZ653435 | MGnify/ENA primary metagenome ERZ653435 (study PRJEB26926, sample SAMN06165113) | human gut metagenome | biome: ENVO:00009003; feature: ENVO:2100002; material: ENVO:00002003... | reverse complement strand
GACCGTCTGATCCTGACCAGCGACAACCCCCGCGACGAGGATCCGGCCCAAATCATCGCCGACATGAAGGCCGGGCTCACCGCCGACGAGTCGCGCATAACGCTCTGCATCACCGACCGCCGCGAGGCCATACGCACGGCCCTGCACACAGCCGGGCCCGGCGCCGTGGTGCTGATAGCCGGCAAGGGGCATGAGCCGTACCAGGAGGTGAAGGGCGTACGCCACCATTTCGACGACCGCGAGGAGGTCCAGAACGCATTCCAGGAACTTTAAGCACGCCCCGATACTATGATTTACTGGCTGTTCAACTATTACGACTGGAACATCCCGGGACACAACCTGATGAACTACATCACGTTCCGCGCGGGCGTCTCGTTCGCGCTGGCGCTGGTGGTGGCTCTGGTTTTCGGCCATAACATAATCCGCCGCCTGCAGCGCATGCAGATCGGCGAGGAGGTCCGCAACCTGGGCCTGGACGGACAGGTGCAGAAGAAGGGCACCCCAACCATGGGAGGGATCATCATAATCCTGGCCACGCTGGTGCCGTGCCTGCTCATGGCCAACCTATCCAACATCTACCTGCTGCTGATGATCGTGGCCACAGTCTGGATGGGAGCCATAGGCTTCCTGGACGACTACCGCAAGCTGAAGTACCACAACAAGGACGGCCTGCGCGGCCAGTACAAGGTGCTGGGCCAGGTGGGACTGGGTCTGGTGGTGGGCATCACCATGTGGCTCTCGCCTCAGATCGTGATGAGCGAGAACTTCGAGACCCGCAGCGTGTCGCCCGACGCCGTGACCGAGGTGATAGTCAGCGCCGAGCAGATCAAGTCGCCGCAGACCACCATACCGTTCGTGAAGAACAACAACTTCAACTACGAGTGGCTCACCGGCTGGATCAGCGACCCGCACGTCGCCCAGACCCTGGGATGGATAGTGTTCGTGCTGGTGGTGATCCTGTGCGTCACGGCGGTGTCCAACGGCGCCAACCTGACCGACGGAATCGACGGACTATGCGCGGGAACATCCGCCATAATCGGTGTGGCGCTGCTGGTGATGGCCTACCTTGGCGGCAACGTCATCTACTCCAGTTACCTGAACATCATGTACATACCGGGCTCGGAGGAACTTGTGGTGTACGCCGGCGCTTTCATCGGGGCCCTGGTGGGATTCCTATGGTACAATGCCTTCCCTGCGCAGGTGTTCATGGGTGACACCGGCAGCCTGACCCTGGGCGGCATACTGGCGGTCTTCGCCATACTGATCCGCAAGGAACTGCTGATTCCGTTGCTCTGCCTGGTGTTCTTCCTGGAGGACGTATCGGTAATGATGCAGGTGGCCTACTTCAAGGCCACTAAGAAAAAATACGGCGAGGGGCGCCGCATATTCAAGATGACTCCCCTGCACCACCATTTCCAGAAGGATGCCGATCCCACGGCCCATGTGCTGTGGAACCATCCGGTGCACGCCATGCACGAGGCCAAGATCACGACACGTTTCTGGATCGTGAGCATCCTGCTGGCGGCATTAACATTCGTAACGCTTAAAATCAGATGAGACAGAATAGATTCCTGGTCGTCCTGGGAGGCGGCGAGAGCGGCGTCGGCGCCGCTGTATTAGGCAAGGACAAAGGATACGAGGTGCTGGTGTCCGACTCGGGCCGTATCCCGGAGAAGTACCGCAAGGTGCTGGATGACGAACATATCGAATACGAGGAGGGCGCCCACTCGGAGCAGCGCGTACTGACGGCGGACCTGGTGGTGAAGAGTCCGGGCATACCCCCTACCGCCCCGCTCGTGGCTAGACTCTCCGCGCAGGGTACCCCCATCCTCAGCGAGATCGAGTTCGCCGGACGCTTCACCGACGCCCGGATGGTGTGCATCACCGGCTCCAACGGCAAGACCACCACGACGATGCTGACCTACCATATCCTGAAAGACGCGGGCCTGAACGTGGGCCTGGCCGGAAACGTGGGCAAGAGCCTGGCCCTCCAGGTGGCCCGCGACCCGCACGACGTCTATGTGATCGAGCTCAGCTCGTTCCAGCTGGAGAACATGTACGACTTCAAGGCCAACGTGGCCGTGATCACCAACATAACCCCCGACCATCTGGACCGTTACGACTACAAGATGGAGAACTACGTGGCCGCCAAGTTCCGCATCCTGCAGAACCAGACGCCGGAAGACTTCTTCATCTACTGGCAGGACGACCCCGTGGTGACCGCGCAGATAGCGCAGGTCCAGCAGGAGGCCCGCCGTCTCCCCTTCGGCGAGACCCGCGAGGAGAAGACTGCCGCCTGGGTCGACGACAACAACATAGTCCACTTCCACACTCCGATGGACGTGTTCGAGATTCCCCGCGACCGTCTGTCGCTGCCGGGACTGCACAACCTGTACAACTCCATGGCCGCCGGCCTGAGCGCATCGCTGATGGCAGTGCCGGGAGGACAGATCGTCAGGTCGCTGGCCGATTTCGAGGCCGTCGAGCATCGTCTGGAGTACGTGGACACCGTCGACGGCGTCCGCTACATCAACGACTCCAAGGCCACCAACGTCAACTCCACCTGGTATGCCCTGGAGAGCATGACGCAGCCCACCGTGCTGATACTCGGCGGCAAGGACAAGGGCAACGACTACTCGGAGATTCTGCCGCTCGTGCGCGAAAAAGTTAAGGCAATCGTGGCCATGGGCGTCGACAACCGCAAGATTATCGACTTCTTCAAAGGCGAAGTCCCCGAGATACGCGACACACATTCGCTTGACGAAGCCGTGGCAGCCTGCCGCGAGCTCTCGACCGCCGGCGACACCGTGCTGCTCTCGCCCTGCTGCGCCAGCTTTGACCTGTTCAAAAGCTACGAAGACCGCGGACGCCGCTTCAAAGACGCCGTCATGGCCCTCGCCGAACATAAATAAAAACAGTGTCTGACGACACTAAATCTGATTACGACTATGAACACCGCCGCCGAAGATCTGCAAGCCATCGCCCCGAAGGTGCGCACCGACCACCATATCTGGGGCATATACATCTTTCTGCTGATTGTCTCGGTCATCGAGCTATTCAGCGCATCGAGTCAAGAAATCGAAATCAACGATATCTACGGCCCTATCATCCGTCATGCCCGTTTTTTAGCAATCGGCCTTGTGCTGATGCTTATTATACAGCGCTTTCACTACAAATACATCTATAAGCTCATCCCGGCCTTTGTCATCGGCTCGATAGCGGCCATGATATTGGTGCTCTTGGTCGGCGTCAACATCAACGGCGCGCGCCGAGGCCTGCAGCTCGGCTCGATTATCATCCTCCCGGCAGAGTTTCTCAAACTCGCGGCGGCGGTAGGAGTGGCCTATATACTGAGTCTCAATCAGATAAAAGGCCGGCGCGACGTCACCACCCGCGGCGTGGTCTACGCCACTGCGCTGACCCTCTTCTGCAGCGGCCTCCTATTCTCCCACGGTCTGACCAACACCCTGCTGCTCATGGCCATCTGCATGTCAATGATGCTTATCGGCGGCGTCAGCATGCGCAAATTTCTTTGCGTAGTCGGCATCTTCGCTGTCGTCGGAGGCGGCGCCCTGATTTACAAGATGAAATTCAAGAGCAGCGGTGCTCCGACCCCTGAGGCTATCGAGATTGCTCAGCTCAACCACGAAGACCCGTCGACAGCCTCCAGAGACCGTTCGGAGACGTGGAAAGGGCGTATCTCACGCCATTTCCGCCTCAATAAGCATCTCGACGATATAAACGACCTCAACAAACAGGAGCAGCTGAGCTATATCGCACAGGCTCACGGCGGACTTTTCGGCGTCGGCCCCGGCAACTCGCGCGAGAACGCCCGTCTGCCCCTCGCCTTCTCAGACTATATCTACGCCATCGTCATCGAGGAGCTCGGTCTCTTCGTCGGCATATTCATCCTGCTCTGCTACCTGTGGCTGCTCGCCCGTGCCGGCCACATAGCCACAAAATGTAAGCAGACACTGCCGTGCCTCTTGGTCATCGGCTGCGCCATATACATTGTCTATCAGGCCCTATTCCACATGGCCATCGTCACCGGCGTCTTCCCCGTCTCGGGTCAGCCCCTGCCGCTCATCTCCAAAGGCGGAACATCAGTAATCGTCACATCCATAGCTCTCGGCGTGATGCTCTCCATCAGCCGCCACGCAGCCTTCAAGGGCGACAAAGAGGCCATACGCGAGGAGCTCAAGGCCCTCCCGGCAAATATCCAGAGTGAAAACCCCTCTCAGCTTTAATATACTGACTCTCAATCATATTCAACCGACTCATATATGACACAATCATCAGATAAGAATACGCCTGACCGCCTGCAGCGAGTGCTCATCAGCGGCGGAGGCACCGGCGGCCACATTTTCCCCGCCATCTCTATCGCCAACGCCATCCGCCGTCGTTACCCCGACGCCGACATACGCTTTGTCGGGGCAGCCGACCGCATGGAAATGGAGCGCGTGCCGGCAGCCGGCTATCCCATCGAGGGTCTGACGGTCAGCGGTTTCGACCGTCACAACCCGCTGCGCAACATCAAGGTCGTCTGGCGTCTGATTAAGTCAATGCGTCGTGCGCGCCGCATCATACGCGACTTTCGTCCTCAGATTGCCATTGGCGTCGGAGGCTACGCTTCGGGAGCCACACTCAAAGCCGCTCAGAAATTAGGCGTACCGACTTTGATACAGGAACAGAACTCCTATGCCGGCGTCACCAACAAACTGCTTGCGGCCAAGGCCCGGCGCATCTGTGTGGCATACGAAGGCATGGAACGCTTCTTCCCGGCCGAGTCCATCGTCATGACCGGCAACCCGGTGCGCGCATCGCTGCTTGACTGTCCGATGACTCAGCCCGAGGCCAAAAGCGCCCTCGGTTTTGACCCGCAGCGCCCCTTGGTACTTATCGTCGGAGGCAGCCTCGGTGCCCGCACCATCAATCGCGCAGTCGCCCAATCGCTTGACGCCCTTACCGACGGAGGCACACAGCTACTCTGGCAGACCGGCAAGACCTATGGAGCCGACGAGGCCGCCCGTGCCGCCGAAGGACATGCCGACGTCAAGGCCACGCCGTTTATCGACCGTATGGACATAGCCTACCGCGCCGCCGACCTCGTCGTCTCGCGTGCCGGAGCCGGCTCCATCAGCGAACTGCAGCTCCTCGCCAAACCCGTTATACTCATACCGTCGCCCAATGTCGCCGAAGACCATCAGCGCAAAAATGCCCTCGCCCTCGTCGAGCGCGACGCAGCCGTAATGGTCGCTGACGACGAATGTTGCGAAAAACTCGCTCCGACAGTCGCCGCCCTCATCGCCGACCCCGCGCGGCGCGGGCGTCTCTCTGTGGCCATCGCCGGCATGGCTCTCCGCGACAGCGACGAGAAGATTGTCGACGCGGTCGAGGAAGCCGCCCTACCCGCCGATGAGCCTGACAAATAAAATACAAACTATTATAACCAAGCACAAGACTTAAATGGCTCAAAAAATATACTTCGTAGGCGCCGGCGGCATAGGCATGGCCGCTCTCGAACGCTATTTTCTCTCACAGGGTTGGGACGTCGCCGGCTATGACCGCACACCGACGCCACTGACCGATGCCCTTATCGCCGAAGGCATCAGAATATCATTTGACGACTCGATGGACGCCGTGCCCGACGCGTTCCGTGACCCGGCGGTGACAAAAGTCGTCTACACGCCGGCAGTGCCCGACGACAACGTGCCTCTGAGTTTCTTCCGTAATAATGGCTTTGAAATCAAAAAGCGCTCCGAAGTGCTCGGCGACATCACGCGCAACAGCCTCGGCCTGTGCTTTGCCGGCACGCACGGCAAGACAACCACGTCGTCGATGGCCGCGCATATTCTCCACTGCGGGCCTAAGGGCTGCAACGCCTTTCTCGGCGGCATCCTGCGCAACTACGACAGCAACCTGCTGCTTGCCCCCGACTCGCCATACTCGGTCATCGAAGCTGACGAGTATGACCGCTCGTTCCATCGGCTGACGCCTTATATCGCCGTCATTACAGCCACCGACCCCGATCACCTCGACATCTACGGCACCGAGGAGGCCTACTTGGAGTCCTTCGCCCACTTCACCGAACTTATACGTCCCGACGGCAAACTGCTTGTCCACACCGGTCTAAAACTGTGCTCGCGTCCCGTCGAGGGTGTTGAGACATATACATATTCGCGCGACAGCGGCGACTTCCACGCCGACCGCATACGTCACGGCGGCGGTACGATTTTCTTTGACTTTGTCTATCCCGGCGGACGCCTGAACGACATCGAGCTCGGTGTGCCGGTCGAGATAAACATCGACAATGCGGTCGCCGCCCTTGCCGCTGTCTGGCTGACGGGAGACTTCGAGCCTGATTCGGCCCGCGAGGCCATGGCGTCGTTCATGGGTGCCGAACGCCGTTTTCAGTTCTGGCTCAAAGAGCCGGGCGAGCACGGACGAGCTATAATCGACGACTATGCCCACCACCCCGACGAGCTGCGTCAGAGCATCCTCTCGGTCCGCGCCCTCTATCCCGGCCGCGAGCTGACCGTCGCCTTCCAGCCCCATCTCTACTCGCGCACACGCGACTTCGCCCCCGAGTTTGCCGATGCTCTGTCTTTAGCCGACCGAGTCATTCTCGCCGACATATACCCCGCGCGCGAAGAGCCGATACCCGGCGTGACATCAAAAATCATATTCGACCGCATAAAATGCGCCGATAAAGTGATGATTTCCAAACAAGACTTTGTCGAGACCGCAAAAAACAGTAACTTTGAAATCCTCTTGGCAGCCGGCGCCGGTGACCTCAGTTTCAGCATCCCGCAATTAGTCGCCCAACTCAACGCCGCCGACCGGACAAAATAAAGGATGGAAAAAGACAGCGTCATAAAACTGATATTATCGGTCCTGCTGGCCGGATATCTTGTCGTCACTCTCTCGATGACAAGAGCTGCCGCACACGCCGACCGCTACAGTAATCTGCAGATTGAGCTGCGCGACTCGCTCGGCTCGGGCTTTGTCACCGAGGCAGACATAGACCGCGTGTGCGGCAATCTGATGCACGCGGTCGCCACGCTGCCCGCTGACTCGCTGCCTATATCGCTTATCGAGCGACGTCTGATGGAGATGCCCCAGATTGAGTCGGCCAATGTCTGCCGTCTTAATGACGGGACTCTGCGGCTCGATGTCACCCCCATGATACCCGTCGCACGCGTCTTCGAGCCGGGCACGGGGCGCTCCTACTACATTAATGCATCAGACAAACGTGTCGACGCCGATGTGCGCTATCATGTCGACGTGCCCGTAGTAATCGGCCGATTTGACTCGACTCACCATGCGTCAAGTCTCCTGCCGATGCTATCACATATCGCAGCCGACCCCACAGCCAACGCCCTCGTGTCGACAATCACCGCCTCTCGCTCGGGCGACATAATGATTATCCCCGTCATCCGCGGTCAGGTCATCAATTTCGGCGACACATCGGCCGTCGCCGACAAATTCGACCGTCTGAAATCGTTTTACCGTCAGGTCATGAGCGCCAAAGGCTGGAACTATTACGACACAATCTCGGTCAAATGGGCCGGACAGGTCGTGGCCACACGCCGCCAGCACAGTCTCGGAGCTCTCGACCTCGTAGCGGCTGACGCAGACTTTGACGACATCGACGACATCGAGACAATGACAACCGACGATTTCACAGCTGACTCAGTTGACACGCCTTCAGATAAAGCAAAAAGATAACAGCCTAAAAAATCAAAATATAACACACTCGATATGGACAACAGATATATCGTCGCACTCGAAATCGGAAGCTCTAAGATAAAGGGCCTCGTCGGAGCCGTCGACGACCTCGGCACCATCAATATCATTGCCTGCGAGGAAACACGGCTCAACAACTGTGTACGCTACGGCAAGATACAGAATGTACAGGAAGTCTCGGCCCGGGTAAGCGAAATAATTCGCAAACTCGAGAATCATCCGCGTATAGCGCCCCGCAAAGTATCAGAGGTATTCATCGGCCTCGGAGGACGCACGTTCGCCACAATCCCGGCATCAGCCCAGAACTCATTTCCTGCCGCCATACAGATTACCGAAGATCATATCGAACGTCTCAAACGCGAGGCCGGCTTTTCTTTAGTCTCTGACAAAGAGGCTCTCGCCATGATACCCAAAAGATTTTTTGTTGACAACATCAAGGCTGAAAAAGCCGTCGGTACCGTTGGCTCGCGACTCCGCGGCGAGTTCTCGGCTGTCGTCTACTCGGCTGTCAACCGTCGCAACCTCGAGATGATTAAATTTGACAGCGATGAGCGTCAGATCGGCCGTCACTACGTGCTTCGACCCATCGTCGAGGCAGAGATAGCGCTCAGTTCATCCGAGAAACAGCTTGGTGTCGCCCTTGTCGACTTCGGCGCCGAAACCACGACGATTGTAATCTATAAAGACGACGTGCTGCAGCATATCGTCACCCTCCCCATGGGCTCGCGCAACATTACCCGCGACCTCATGTCAGGTATGTCCATGACCGAGGAACGTGCCGAACTCGCCAAGACCACCGAGGGCACAGCCGTCGCCGACGCTTCAGACGCCTCAGACCCAGTGCGCGCCGAAATCAACGGCTACATACAGGCACGCGCCGGCGAAATCATAGCCAACGTCCTGCATCAGATAGACTTGGCCGGTTTCAAGACCGCCGACCTCCCTGCCGGCCTCGTCATTACAGGCGGCGGTGCACGCCTGCGCAACTTCGCCCGTCTCGTCGAGCAACAGTCTAAAATGAAAGTGCGCAACGCCGCCTTAGAAGGCTCAGCCCGTTTCCGCGGACTCGACATCGACCGTTCAAACAACATCGACGTTCTCGCCATCGCGCGGTATGCCGCCGACTCGTCTGATATCGACTGCCTCACTGCACCCGCACCCGTCATCACCGACGACTTTGACGCCCGCGAGGCCGACGAGCCGGCCTACGAAACGCGTCAGCCGCGTAATGAGCCTTACGGCGGCTCACCCTATGACCGCCGGCGCCGTTATGTCGACGACGAAGACCTGCTCAACGACGACCCCGACGATGACGACAACGACCGCTACGACACAGGCGAGTCGCGCCAGAGTGTGCGCGGCACATCGTCGCGCGACCGTCGTCCCGCGCGCGAGCCGCGATATGACGACCGTGCCGGCGAAGACATCGACGAGCTCGTCGACGACAATTACAACGGCGGCAACGGCGACGAGCCCTACCCCGGAGAAGATGACCCCGACCGTCAGAATATTTTCAGCAAACTGCGCAAAAAAATGTCTGAATTCTGGATGCGTTCGCCCGATATAGACGATAACATCGACGAACCTACACGCTGACCATCCGTCACACAACACTTATCTACGAAAACCCTTAATATAAGAGCCTTATGAGCGAAGACGAAAACGCTTTTCTCGACAAATATTCACAGACAGCCGAAACACCTGACCGCATCATGGTCGTCGGTGTGGGCGGCGGCGGCAACAACGCCGTAAACCACATGTATAACGAGGCCGCCATACACGGCGTGTCATTTGTCGTGGTTAACACCGATAAGATGGCCCTCGAGGTATCACCGGTGCCGCGCAAACTCCTCATCGGCCCTAACACCACCAAGGGTCTCGGCGCCGGTAACATCCCCGAGCGAGCCCGCGAAGCCGCCGAGGAGTCGGCCGAGGAGATTTCAGAGCTTTTCAAGCCTGAGGCCCAGATGGTGTTCATCACCGCCGGCATGGGCGGCGGTACGGGCACCGGCGCAGGCCCCGTCGTGGCACGCATCGCCCGAGAGAAAGGCCTGCTGACCATCGGCATCGTCACCATCCCCTTCCTCTTCGAAGGCATGCGCAAGATTTCCAAGGCCATCGCCGGCGCTGAGGAAATGAGCAAATATGTCGACGCCCTGCTTATAATCAACAACGAGCGTCTCTCTGACATCTATCCTGACCTCGGCTTCGAGAGCGCGTTCGCCAAGGCTGACGACACACTCTCTATCGCCGCACAGAGCATATCGGAGATTGTAACCAATCCCGGTTACATCAACCTCGACTTCAACGACGTCGACACCACGCTGCGCAACGGAGGCACCGCCCTCATCTCCATCGGCTACGGCGAGGGCGAAAACCGCGTCACGGCAGCCATCGACGACGCCCTCCACTCGCCCCTGCTCAAGAACACCGACGTCTTCTCGTCTAAGCGCCTGCTATTCAACCTCTCATACTCACGCAAGGCCGAGACACCTTTCAAAACTCAGGAGGTTAGACAGTTAGACGATTTCGTTACCAAAATAGGCTCGCAGGTCGACGTCATCTGGGGTGTCACCTATGACGACACTCTCGGCGACAAGGTCAAATTCACCATTCTCGCCGCCGGCTTTGACGTCACCGTCAAAGAGGCCTCCGAGGGTCGCATCAAGACCGAGGAAAAGACCATCAAGGTCACCAAACCCGAGGCCGGGCCACACGATGCCGCCGAAATCGACTACGAAGCCATCCGCGCCAATTATGGCGACGAAAAGGTCGACGAGATGCAGCGCCAGCGCGACACCCTAAACTTCATTATCCTCGAAGACAATCAGCTCGACAATGACGAGATGATCGAAACATTTGAGAAGACTCCGGCGTTTAATCGAAACCGCAAAGTGTCAGCCGCCAAGCCCAAGACTGCCGATCCGGCTCCCGCCACAGAGACCCGTCAGGCCTCAGCGTCTGCCCCTGCCGAAGACCGCGCCTCACATAACCGTCCGGGCCGCAACTCTGAGTTTATCGACTTCACCGACGACTGACCACGGCGTCTTCATATAATAATTTAACTCTCCTGCTGATGAAAAAACTCGTAATCTCCACCGGCGCCGGCATGAGCGCCGAAAGCGGCATCTCGACATTCAGAGACGCCGGCGGTCTGTGGGAACAGTACCCCGTCATGGACGTGTGCTCTGCTGACGGCTTTGAGCGCAATCCCGCCCTCGTCCACAAATTCTACAACGACCGCCGCGACCAGCTCGTCAAAGTCGAACCTAACGCCGGCCACCGCGGACTCGTCGACCTCGAAAAACGCTTTGATGTCTACGTGATTACGCAAAATGTCGACGACCTCCACGAGCGCGCCGGCTCGTCGAAAGTGCTCCACCTGCACGGCGAACTGATGAAAGTGCGCGCCATCGACGACGAGAGCCGTGTCTACACGCTCCGTCCCGAGGCCTGCCACACCACACCCGACACCGTCATCGACGGCCACCATGTGCGCCCCCACATCGTCTTCTTTCAGGAAGCCGTGCCTAATTTTGAGCCCGCCACCGAGATTGTAGCCGAGGCTGACATCTTCGTCATCATCGGCACGAGCCTCTCGGTTTACCCGGCTGCGGCCCTCATCCGCTACGTCCGTCCCGGAGTACCGATCTACTACATCGACCCCAACCCCGCCGCAGTCCCCGCCGGCGTAACCGTCATCCGCGCCGGCGCCTCCGAAGGCATCCGCCGCCTCGCCGAAATGCTCTAAACGATTTTCTGCGTCCATGGAAGGCCGATTTTCAATCGACCAAAAGCGCCTGCGGCGCGAATTTTCTACAACCCCCGTGCGGAGCCGGGGGGACTATGGTGCCCCATAAAATAATCGTGACAAGTTGCGGAGCTGCGCAGTCACGAAACTGCGTCAGCACATCCCCCACATAAGCCTCGCACCCCGTCCGCTTTAGCGGTCGCAGCCAAAAAACGCCCAGCCAACCGTAGGGACATGTCTTCGGCATGTATAACTCGCTGATTATCATGGAGCGCCGATCTTTATCCCGGAGGGATTATATGCGGCCGTCGGCCGCTCTCAACCCCACATTAAGCGTATGTGGGGTGGCAAGTGACAGCGTCGCGCATTTTTCTCGAAGAGAATAAACTATCGCTCGCATATAGCGCCGGCCACGTCACCCACCCGTCCGCTTTAGCGCTCGCAGCCAAAAACGTCCCGCTGCTCTAACCCTGAAATCTGCCCATTTTATTCAATAAACCGAATCCTATTGAATAAAAAAGTACCTATTTTATTCAACACAGTGAATAAATTGAATAAAATTCGCTATATTTGCACATAAAATCTCCTATTATGAGAACCGCAATACTTAATCAACGTGCCGAACGCGACGAACTATTGTCTCGAGCCTATCAACAGCGGCATACCAAATATGATGCTGACGACCTTTTACAGAATCCGCTTATCAAACTTATTACCGGTCCTCGCCGCGTAGGAAAATCTGTTTATGCTCTACTTATGCTGCGAGGTAAAAACTTTGCCTATCTAAATTTTGACGATAGTCAATTGCTTGAAAAATGGGATGAAGATTTAGTGATGTCAGCACTCGATGATGTATACCCTGACTATGATTATATTCTACTTGACGAAATACAGAATCTTCCGGGATGGGATTTATGGGTAAGCAAACTCTATCGCCGCGGGAAGAATCTGATTATCACCGGTAGTAACGCCAAGATGCTAAGTAGCGAAATGGCCACAGTGTTGACCGGACGTTATCTCCAAATCGAGATGTTGCCTTTCAGCCTTGATGAAACTTTGAGGTGGAAAAATATCAATACGAAACAAAAGGAACAAGTTTCAAAGGCAATCGCACTCGCAGATGATTATATGCGCAACGGCGGCTACCCGGAAACCATACCGGCACGCAGCATAACCAAGAGCTACCTCTCCACACTCTTTGATTCAATATTGCTGAAAGATGTCGCAAAACGCCATAAAGTCAGAAATACTATTGACCTTTATAATCTCGCCACATATCTGTTATCGAATTTTTGTAATCCGGTTTCAGCCAATGATATAGCAGGAGAATTAGGATTACAAAGCGTAGCGACCACTAAGAAATTCTGCAACTATCTGAGCGAGCCTTATCTATTTTTCTATCTTCCACGCTTCAACAATAAATTGAAGCTAATGAACAAAGCGCCGAAAAAAGTCTACATCGTAGACAACGGTTTTGTGCAGAGTACAGCTTTCAACCTCAGCGAAAATCTTGGTCGACTGCTTGAGAACCAAGTCTTCGTCGAGCTGATACGCCGTGGCTATACGTCCGGAAAAACACTCTTCTATTACCGTACACGCAATGACAAAGAGATTGACTTCGTGACCCGAAAAGGTCCGAAAGTCCAACAACTTATACAAGTATGTTATGACATGTTCTCCGAGAAAACACGCAAACGCGAGCTCGATGCCCTCGTTGAAGCAGCCGAGGATCTACACTGCGAGAATCTTCTCGTCATAACATATGATCAACAAGGTGAAATCGAATGGAAAGGCTATCCTATTAACATCGTTTCGGTAAATACATTTTAATTTGTCATTTCAAATCTCTTTATTACATTCCGCGTTAAGCTTAAACTATTCCCTTCCCATTTCCCATATCTGCCAAAATATTTTCCCGTAATGCCACAACGAAAGCGTCAGCCATCACGGCCGACGCTTTTTTTTCTCGTTTTTTTGATTTAAATTTGCAAATCGTATAAACCATCGAAATATCACATCTATGGCTGAGATTAAAATCGCCGGCATAATGAGAGCCGGCGTCTTTTCGCCAAACCACATAGGCAACGACTCGACCATTTTCAACATCGTAGCCGACCAGTTGCGCAAACGCGGATGCGAGGTCAATGTCTACAGCGAAGACCGTTTTGTCAATCAGGAAATCACCGAAGACATCATCGTCAACATGTGCCGCGAGCAGCGGTCCATAGCCAAGCTCCAGCAGCTCGAGGATGCCGGCGCACTCGTCATAAACTCGGGCTACGGCATCGAAAACTGCACACGCGAGCGCATGACGCGCATCCTTCTCGGCTCTAACATCCCCTTCCCGGAGAGCATCATGGTCAACACTGACGAAGGTGTCCGCGAGACACTACGCCGCGCATCGATGACTCCTTGCTGGATCAAACGCGGCGACTTCCATACCATGCACAAGGAGGACGTCACCTACGTGCGTCACGCCGAAGAGGCTCAGGAGGTCCTGCAGGAATACTTCCTGCGTGGCATCAAGCGTGCCGTCATCTCGCGTCACTTGGAGGGCGACCTGATTAAATTCTACGGCATCGCCGGCACATCATTTTTTTACTGGTTTTATCCCTTCGACTCAGACTACAGCAAATACGGCAAAGAAAAAGCCAACGGCAAGAGCCGCGGCTTCGCCTTTGTTGAGGAACGGCTGAAGGCCATCTGTGCCAAAGCCGCCGACGCATTGGACGTCAAGATTTATGGCGGCGATTGCGTCGTCTCGCCTGAAGGAGAGATACGCATCATAGACTTCAACGACTGGCCCAGCTTCGCCCCCTGTCGTCAGGAGGCTGCCACACAGATTGCAAAATACATAATGAGCGCCATCAAAGAGCGTCAGGCTCAGCGCAGTACACGATGAAAAGCCGTAAGATAAACGACGAAAACGCTCCGCTGCGCGGACAGCGTTTCCCTCTGTTGCCGCGACTTATCGCGACATCGCTCGGTGTGGGCTATCTGCCGCTCGCGCCCGGCACATGGGGAGCTTGTGTCGCCGTGATACTATGGCTGCCGCTCTATCTGTGGACATCGCCCGCCGTAACGCTCGCCGTGACCGCTGTTGCTGTCGTCGTGCTGACCGTCGCCGGCACATGGGCGAGCAACATCTCTGAGCGCTACTGGGGCAAAGACCCGGTGATAGCCTGTGTCGACGAGACGGTCGGCCAGTGGGTGTCGATGCTGCCTCTGAGCGCCCTCTGCCCGTGGTGGGAGATATTGCTCTCACTGGTCCTCTTCCGTTTCTTCGACATCGTCAAGCCGTTGGGCATACGCTCGGCAGAGCGACTGCCCGGAGGCTACGGCATGATGGCCGACGATATACTCGCCGGCGTCTATTCAGCAGCCATACTCCTTATAGTCAATCACTTCACTATATGCTCTCCGCTATAACCATGACAAACAGAGTGAAAAAAGTCGGCCACCGCATGCTTAACTCCAACTCGTTGGTATATACGTTCTTGCGCTCGATTGTGTCGTCACAGGCCGCATCATGGACCGACATGGGCACACGCATGCTCCTGTTCGCCTTCGTCTTTGCCGAGCTCGACCCGTTCTATCGCTCAAACCTGTCTGTGGCCTGCGGAGCATTTGTCGGAGGTGTTGTCAACTGCGCCATCAACTACCGGTTTACATTCCATGCCTCCGGCCAAAGCGTGCGTGCAGTCGCCGTAAAATATCTGCTTGTATGGACCGGCAGTCTGCTGCTCAACATGTACGGCACCACCTATACCGCCGAACTTCTCAGTCACTGGAGATTCCTCCTCGACATGGGCTTCACGTCTAACGGCATTTTCGCCGCATCTACCCTCGCCGTCTCGCTGCTCGTGTCATGGTTTTGGAACTTCGCCCTGCAGCGCTATTTCGTCTACCGCCCTACACGGTTTGACCCTTACGCCATCAGATTTGTAAACTTCATATTCCGCCGCAAAGACCCGGCACGTGACTCTCTCCCATCTAAAAACAAATAACACGTTATGGAAATAAAGAAACAAGCCACTAAGACCCGCAACAGCCTACAGCAAGGCATCTATGTGGTAATCAATCCTTTCGTCAGACTGCTCATACGCCTCGGGGTAACACCCAACATGGTCACGACAGTCGGTCTGCTCGGCAACATAGCCGCCGCGGCTGTCTTCGTATGGGCCGGCTATCGCGCCACACGCGAAGGCGCGGTCGATTTCGGCCTCATCACCCTCGCCGGTGCACTCATCATCGGCTTCTCACTCTTCGACATGCTCGACGGTCAGGTCGCCCGTCTCGGCAACATGGTCTCGCGCTTCGGAGCCATGTATGACTCGGTGCTCGACCGCTACTGCGAGATGTTCACCCTTGGCGGCATCGCCTATTACCTCATACAGCTCGGCGACATCATCGGCGCCCTCATAACCTTTGTGGCTCTCGTCGGCTCTGTCATGGTAAGCTACGTGCGCGCCCGTGCCGAAGGCCTCGGCATCGAGTGTAAAATCGGATTCATGCAGCGCCCCGAGCGCGTCGTGGTCACAGCTGCGGCAGCCCTCGCCACCGGCATCTGCGGACAGTGTGAAGTCGGCTTCGACCCTGACATCATCCTCGTAGTCGCCATGACCATAATAGCCGTATTCGCCAACCTTACGGCCTTCGCCCGCATCTCTCACTGCCGACGCGAGCTGACAAAAAATTCCTGAACGACTTTTGCATCGCAATATAATATGACCTTTTCACTGCAGCCTCCGCGACGTAAGGAGGCCGTCATATGTTGTGCGGCCCTGCTGCTGTGGCTCGGAGTCACGGCCACAGGCATAGGCTTCCGACCCGAACACATTTTTCTGGCCGCCGTTATTGCCGCACTTTTTTTCATCAACGGCGCGACACGTCGTCTGACCGTCGCCCTGCTGCCGTTCTTCATCTTCGGCATATCATACGACTGGATGAACCTGCTGCCGAACTACAAGGTGAATCCTGTCGACGTGGCCGCGCTATACGGCGCCGAGAAGTCGCTATTCGGCATCACCGCCGCCGACGGCACCATCCTGACGCCCAACGAGTTCTTCGCCATCCACAGTTCGGCCTTTATGGACTTCCTCGGCGGAGTATTCTATCTCTGCTGGGTGCCGCTGCCCGTCATCTTCGGTCTGTGGCTCTATTTCAGCGGCCGTCGCAGCGTATATCTCCACTTCGCCATCGTTTTCCTCTTTGTCAACCTCATCGGCTTCACATTCTATTATATACACCCGGCCGCCCCGCCGTGGTATGTCGCCCTGCACGGTTTTGAGCCGGTAGTAGGCACACCTGGCGACGTCGCCGGACTCGGCCGCTTCGACGAGATGACAGGCCTGACAGTCTTCCACGGCCTTTATGCGCGCAACTCCAACGTCTTCGCCGCGCTGCCCTCGCTCCACTCGGCCTACACGCTCGTGGCGCTTATCTACGCCGTGCGCTCGCGCTCGCCGCTTACGTGGCGCATCATACTTGCCGTCGTCACAGCCGGCATATGGTTTACAGCCGTCTACACCTCTCATCATTATATCATCGACGTGCTCGCCGGCATAGCCTGCGCCTTCGTCGGATTCCTGATTTTTGAATACGGACTGATGAAAATCCCGGCTTTTGCCCGCTTCATCTCACGTTACACCGATTACATCTCAAAGCAAACAAAAAAATGAATCAAGATAACATATCACAAAACGACGTTCGCCCCGACGTGCTCAACTACGATGACCTGCGCCGCCTCGTCCCCAAATTAGACGGTCACGAGAAACTGTGCAATTGGCTTCTGCACTTCCTCTCGGTCGACAAGGTCAACGCCGTCCACGCCAAATGCTGCGACACACCGGGCCCCATGTTTGTCAAGCGTCTGCTCATCGACGAGTTCCGCATACGCCTGCGCATCGACAACGAGCAAGTGCTCGACAACCTCCCCGAAGGCGCTTTCATCACCGTCTCAAACCATCCGTTCGGCGCTTTGGACGGCATCGCCCTCATCTATCTGATTTCGCAACGCCGCCCCGAGTATAAGGTCATGGTCAACATGATACTCAACCAGATTTCAGCCATGCGCCCCAACTTCATCGCTGTCGACGCATGGGCCTCAAACGACCCCGCCAAGCGAGCCGTCTCGGTCAACGGCATCCGCACAGCCCTCCGTCAGCTCAAAGACGGCCAGCCCGTCGGTTTCTTCCCCGCAGGAGCCATGAGCAAGACCACTTGGCGTCACGGCCTGCAGGACCGCCCGTGGCAGAAGTCCATACTTCAGATTATCCAGCGTGCCAAAGTGCCCGTCATACCCATATTCTTCCACGGCTCAAACAGTTGGTGGTTCAACTTCCTCGGCCACGCCTGCTGGCAGGCGCGCTCGCTTCGCCTCCCGGCCGAAGTCTTCCGCAAAGTCGGCACCGAGATGCACATATCGGTCGGCGACCCAGTCTCGGTCGACGAGCAGGCGCTCCACAACGCCACACCCGAGGAGCTCGGCGCTTTCCTGCGCGAAAAAACCTATGATTTAGCAAAACTCAAATGAGTCAGACACACAGCGAAAAAACATCAAACTCACGGCGCAGCTACTTAGGGTCGCTCAAATCTCTTGACACCGAGGAGAGCATCGACCTCGCCTTCTACCGTCCCGTCGGTTACGCATGGGCGCGGCTTGCTGAGCGTCTCGGCGTTACACCCAACGTCATCACCGTAGCCTCGATTTTTCTCGGCATCGGCGCCGGCATAGCCTTCTACCCTGACAAACTATGGATTAACATCATCGGCATGCTGCTGCTCGTCTGGGCCAACTCTTTTGACAGCGCCGACGGCCAGCTCGCACGCATGACCGGCCAATACTCACGCCTCGGCCGCATACTCGACGGCGTCAGCGGCGATATCTGGTTTATCACAATATATATCGCCATCTGCTTACGCGAAAACCATTACGGCACCTATTTCTCGGAGCATCCGTGGCTTATCTGGGTCATCGCTGCCGTCGCCGGCTACTGCCACGCCCGTCAGGCTGCCATGGCCGATTACTACCGCCAGTTTCACCTCTACTTCCTAAAGGGCGCCGACGGCAGCGAGTTAGACACAGCCGCATCGGTGCGCGACCGCCGCGCCCGCCTGAGCCGCCGGGGCAATTTCATGCAGCGCGTCATCCTCGCCTTCTACATGTCATACACCGCCGGACAGGAGGCCGCTACGCCCGCTATGCAGGCCCTGCGCGACGAACTCGCCCGCCGCGTTCCCGACGGCAATATCCCGGCCGCGTTCCGCTCCGACTTCCGACGTCAGTCGCTGCCGCTGATGAAGTACACCAATATCCTGACCTTCAACTGGCGCACGATTGCCCTGTTCGCCTCACTGTTCGCCGGACAACCGTGGCTATACTTCGTCTTCGAACTGACCGTGCTCAACATACTCCTTATATATATGGTCATCCGCCACGAGCGCATGTGCCGCCGGCTGACCGCCGATCTCCGCCAAGGCCGTTATGAACAATCCTGATTTCAAAGGCGTCAGAGGCCTTATCTTTGACTACGGAGGTACAATCGACAGCCGTTCGGAGCACTGGAGCCGCATCATCGCCCGCGCCTATGCCGCCGCAGGCGTGACGTTAGACGACGCCACATTCCGCGACGCCTATGTCTTCGGTGAGCGACGTCTCGCCGCCGAACGCCTTGTGCTGCCCGGCGATAACTTCCGCCGGCTGATGTATGTAAAGGCTCTCGCCGAAATCGACCGCCTCGTGCAGCTCGACGCCCTCGCACCCGCGACTGATGCCGATCGCCTCGCCTCATCAGTCGCCGATTACTGCTACGAACACGCACGCCGCTGCATCGACTCCGCCCGCGCGGCTGTCGGGCGACTAACCGGTGCCCTCCCCTCTGTACTTGTCAGCAATTTTTACGGCAACATCGACACGGTGCTGTGCGACTTCGGGCTTCGCCACATGTTCCGCGGCATCATCGAGAGCTCGGTCGTCGGAGTGCGCAAGCCCGACCCGCGCATCTTCATGCTCGGCGCCGTCGCCCTCGGGCTGCAGCCCGACGAAGTGATGGTCATCGGCGACAGTCTCACAAAAGACATTCTGCCGGCCGAGTCGGCCGGATTCCGCACAGCTTGGATTAAAGGCCCGGGGTGGTCTGCCGATGAGGACAATGCCTCACATCGCTCTGAGACGGCATCGCTCGAGACTCTCGCAAAAGCCATATTTTAATCTATTAACATTCATCGGCTATTTTGAGGCGGTATTTATATATAATTCACTATTCAAGCGTGCATTTAACATAACATTGCGAATTTTTTGCGTCTTTTCACAAAATTTCCTTTTGCGATTTCAAAACTATGTGTACCTTTACGCGCTGATTTAGTCACGCATCCCTCTTGCCGCGACCGCATACAAGTCTCACAAGGGGCGTAATTTGAAAACAACATATTGAAATAACCTCTCAATCAAAACATTTTTGACAATGAGCAAAAGCAACGTTAAGCCCGCAAACGGCAAACTCGGTGTTATGGTTGTCGGCCTCGGAGCCGTAACAACTACATTTATGACAGGTGTGCTGATGACCCGCAAAGGTCTCGCAAAACCCGTCGGTTCGATGACACAATATGACAAAATCCGTGTCAGCGACGGCAAAGAAACAAAATATCTCAAATACAACGAAATCGTGCCCATCGCCGACCTCAAGGACATCGTCTTCGGCGCTTGGGACGTTTATCCCGCCAACGCTTACGAGTCGGCCATCAACGCTGAGGTCCTCAAAGAAAAGGACATCAACCCCGTTAAGGACGAGCTCATCGCCATCAAGCCCCTCAAAGCAGCTTTTGACCACAACTACGCAAAACGCCTCGACGGCGACAACGTCAAGACATGCAAAGACCGCTGGGACATGACAGAGCAGATTCGCGAAGACATCCGCAACTTCAAAAAAGAGACCGGTGTCGACCGCGTTGTTGTCCTCTGGGCCGCTTCTACCGAAGTTTACGTACCCGTTGACGAGAAAGTTCACGGTTCACTTGCCGCCCTCGAGGCCGCTATGAAAGCCGACGACAAAGAGCACATCGCCCCCTCTATGTGCTACGCTTACGCAGCACTCTCTGAGGGCGCTCCCTTCATCATGGGCGCTCCCAACACCACCGTCGACATCCCCGCCATGTGGGAACTCAGCGAGAAAACAGGCATGCCTATCGCCGGCAAGGACTTCAAGACAGGCCAGACCCTCGTCAAATCAGGCTTCGCCCCCATCATCGGCACACGTTGCCTCGGTCTCTCAGGCTGGTTCTCGACCAACATCCTCGGCAACCGCGACGGCCTTGTGCTCGACGAGCCCGCTAACTTCCGCACAAAAGAGGTCAGCAAGCTCTCTACACTCGAGTCTATCCTCGTACCCGAGCAGCAGCCCGACCTTTACACCGACTACTTCCACAAAGTACGTATCAACTACTATCCCCCGCGCAACGACAACAAAGAGGGCTGGGACAACATCGACATCTTCGGCTGGATGGGCTATCCGATGCAGATCAAGATTAACTTCCTCTGCCGCGACTCTATCCTCGCCGCTCCCCTCTGCCTCGACCTCGTGCTCCTGAGCGACCTCGCCGCACGTGCCGGCCGTCACGGCATCCAGCGCTTCCTGAGCTTCTTCCTCAAGAGCCCGATGCATGACTACACCAAAGGCGAAGTGCCTGTCAACCACCTCTTCCAGCAGTATGTCATGCTCAAGAACGCCATCCGCGAGATGGGCGGCTACGAGGCTGACGAGAAGATTGACTAATCAGCTTCACTGACACAACACACCTCCGCTCATAACCTAATCACATACTTCCGCGGCCCGACGCACCCATATGCGCCGGGCCGCTTTTTTATTCAAAATTACAATTACTTCCAATTAATATGTATCTTTGCAGCAAGACAAACACAAGAATGAACCAGCTACAACTATACATATCAAAAGCCGGGCGCTCATACCGCCGTCTCACAGAGATAAATCCCACCGAAGACGTGCGTCGTCGGCTGCGTGACTTCAGCCCCGCCTTAGGCGCTCTGAGCTATGATCCGAACGAAAAACACATAATATATACCCTCAGCTATATCGACGAAGGCATACTCCTGCGCATAATACGCACCATTCCTCCGCAGGCGCCACACCATCTCGACGCGACACTGTTCATAGCCAACGGCCTCGACATCAGCGCCGACGAGCTCGACGAAGTCGTAGGCCACATCTCACAGATGGTGCTCGCCTCACAGATAACCGAGGACGACATGGACAGCCTCCACCATCTGATGGCACGCACCTACGGCTACGACCCCGACGCACCGGCCATCCTCCCCTCGGCCTTACAGTCCGCCCCACCGGCCGCGCTGCAGTATGGCGGCGACTCGGGTCTGACGCGCGCCGATCTCTGGGTCGACCCCTATCAACCCGACTGGACAGCATACTCAGCCGTAATAATCACATCGGCCGATGACAAAATAACCTACAAATGTCCCGAAGCCCCGCAGCCGCTAGCGACATACACACTCCTGCCTCCGAAAAAATCCAAAGACGGATTCACGCCCCACATATTCCGCCGTCCGTTTGACAGACCCTTCCGTGTCACGGCAAACCAAAGCGTCGACATCGTCTGGAAAATGTCGGGATTTGAAGACATAGTCGAACATATCAGCGTCACACACGACCGTATGCGCTGTCCGACACCCGAGACCAACGTCTCACACAAATCCATCTCGCCCGCGTTTTTCCTCATCACCTCCCGGGAGAACGACGAGCCGCTTTTAGACTGTCACATAACAGTCAACGACATCGAGATAGACCGCGCACGCTCATTCAGCGAACGAGAACTCGCTTCGGCGCACGTGCGCGTCGAGCATCCCGACCACATGACTTTCGACAGCCGTCTTGACCTCGCGTCGCCGGCTCAAGTCAATATAAAACTGCAGAAACACAATCTCCGTTACTGTTTCTCGCTGCCGATGCAGACTCCCGAGGGACGCGGCAAAGTAGAGTTTGAAATACTTACCTCATCAGAGATAAAAGCCTCGCCCATCGAAGGTTATATCGCAACCGGTCATATCAGCGAAGGCGATGCACACGTCAACCCCCTGCGCCGCTCTGACACCGGAGCATGGCTCAACAACCGGCGCCAGTGGATTTTCGCACTCGCCGGATTGGCCGTGGGCATCATCCTCTCGGCCTGCGTGATGATGCTCTTCGGAGACTCCGAGCCGGCCGCACGAACCAACACCGAGACCATCGTAACAGACTCTGCCGGCAATGTCGAGACGCGTGTTTCGTCCGTTTCAGCCGACGCCATAGCCTATCTCGACAACGCACGCATCTGGGACCGCTCCAAGATGGAAGCCATCGCCGGACTGGAAGGCCTGTTCGACCAGCTCAACAATTACGAATTCTCCGCTATCATCAAACGCGCAGACTCTCTCGCCAAATCAAAGAATTTTGCGAAAGTCGCGGCTGCGGCCCGCAATGCCGTCGACAAAAAGAAGGATCCGCGACGCTCGGCCGAGGAGCACAACCCGGCCTACAACAAGCCCGGCGACGAAAAAATCACTTGGCTTGCATATACTTACTGGATTGATCCCTGACGCATCTCTCTGTCCGGGTCATCCGACGTTAAACTTCAAAACTCCACAACCATGTTCTCAGGTATCGTAGAAGAAGCCGCCACCGTCGTCGACGTCACACGCCACGACGCCAATATTAACCTCCGCGTCCGCTGCTCGTTTGCCGACGAGCTGTGCATCGACCAGTCAGTCGCTCATAACGGCGTCTGCCTCACGGTAATAGCCATTCATCCCGACTCAACCTACGAGGTGACCGCCATACGCGAGACCCTCGAACGCTCAAACCTCGGCGACCTGCATCCCGGCGATCTCGTCAACCTCGAGCGCTCCATGATGATGAACGGACGCTTGGACGGCCACATCGTGCAAGGCCATGTCGACTGCACCGCAGTCTGCGCCGAGGTCACCGACGCCGACGGCTCGACCTACTTCAAATTTGACTATGAAGTCTCACCCGAACTCATTGCCAAAGGCTACATGACCGTCGAGAAAGGCTCCGTGACAGTCAACGGTGTCAGCCTGACAGTATGCGACAGCGAGCGTCAGTCATTCCGCGTGGCCATTATACCCTACACTCGCTCACACACCAACTTCTCGCAGATTAAGGTCGGCTCGCGCGTAAACCTCGAGTTTGACATTGTCGGCAAATATCTCGCCCGGCTCGCCGAGCTCAAAGAAGCCTGATGGGACTGTCTGAACGGCTCGGGCGCACACGCCTCGCCGCCGGCGACGAGATGATGGAACGCCTCAGCGCCTGCCGCGTCATAATCTTCGGTGTCGGCGGCGTGGGTTCATGGGCCGCCGAATCGCTTGTGCGCAGCGGTGTCGGCCGCCTGACAATCGTCGACAGCGACCTTGTGGCCGAGAGCAATATCAACCGCCAGCTCATGGCCACCACGTCGACCGTAGGCCGCCCCAAGGTCGAGGTCCTCGCCGCGCGCCTGCGCGACATCAACCCCGACATCGACCTCACGGCTCTGCAGCAGGTCTACGACAGCTCGACAGCCGACTCGTTTGACCTCGGCTCCTACGACTATGTCATTGATGCCATCGACTCCTTAGAGTGCAAGGCTCTGCTGATTACGCGCGCCTTGGAGTGCCGCCGGACTACACTCTTCTCGTCGATGGGCGCGGCGCTCAAGCTGACCGTCACCGACATCGCCGTGGCCGACTTCGCCAAGGTCGAGGGCTGCCCGCTCGCACGCGCCCTGCGCCGCAAGTTCCGTGCATCGGGCGGCATGCCACGTCGCAAATTTCTATGTGTCTACAGCCCCGAGCGACTCTCAAACCGGGCGGCCTCTCCGTCAGACGCGCCGGCCGAGCAGGGCGACACATGGTCGGCACGCAAAGCCGCCATCAACGGCACATTCGCACCGGCCGTAGCCGCCTTCGGCCTGACACTCGCCTCACTCATACTCAAAGACACATACGCCAAAACGTCATAAACTCCACCGTCGTTTTGTATATTGACACGAAAAAGACTAATTTTGCCAACAAACGCACATATAAAAGAAATATAACAGGAAACGAACATGTGGAAGTGGATATTTATCGGCGTGGGAATTTATGCTGCAATCTGCATCAGTCTGGCATTCCGCACCAATAAAGACCGGCTCAAATGCCCTAAATGCGGAAAAAAACGCTTTCGACAGGACTACGACGGCTTCAATCCCGCCGTGGGATACACGCGAATCGAGTACGACCCGATCGGTTATCAATGGACCTTTGTGAACGGCACCGCAAGCCTCAACGTGCTTGAAAAACGCGACGAGAGGCGCTATTGGAAAGACCACCGCAAGTTCGTGTGCGAAAACTGCGGCCACGTGCTCAAAGAGGAAGATTGCGAGGCTTCGAGCCGCACCCTGAGCGGTGCACGCACGCAGTGCCCCGTCTGCGACAGCACCAACTACGAATTCTGGTTCGAGAACCGCGTCGACACACGCAACCTGCTCGAAGGAGACTACAAAGAACGCTGCCGCGACTGCGGACACACCGAGTCCCACCACTATCGCCATGAAGTAGACGACCGTACAATTGCCGCCATGCAAGCCGAAAAAGAACGCGACCACGCCAAATTCATGCGCAAACAGGAAAAATACTTCCAAGAGCATCACTGGGAGCCCAAGAAATACACCATTTCCGACCCGGAGACCGGCACACGCCTGACTCTCACGCAGGCATCGAAATACAGCAGCACCGAGTACCGCGACAACAAAGGTCGCTATTGGACCAAAACAGGCTCCAACACTTTCCGACGAAATTAGTCGGTCACCTCGTTTCAATAACAAATCACATTAATTTTGAAATAGAGGGCTTCCTGTTATTTTTTAAAGCAAGCCCACTGGTAAAAGTATAGATTAGCCAACAATTCTGTCATGGCTAAAAATTCCGGCCGAGCAGGGCGACACATGGTCGACCCGCAAAGCCGCCGTCAACGACACCTTCGCACCGGCCGTGGCCGCCTTCGGCCTCACCCTCGCCTCACTCGTCCTCAAAGACATATACGCCAAAACGTCATAAACTCCGCAAATTTCGGCATACACTTGTCCGTCAGCCCCTGATTTTGTAACTTTGCATATTAAAACCAACGGATTGTATTTATGCCACAAGACCTGATATCACAGACCGAGATACCCGAAGATGTCCGACAGGCCAAACTGCGCCTCGGCATTGTCGGCAACGCGCCGGCCCTTCAGGTGGCCGTAGCCCGCGCAATACGCGTGGCGCCGATAGACCTTTCGGTCCTCGTCATCGGCGAAAGCGGCTCCGGCAAAGAGTTTTTCCCGCAGATAATACATCTCTACAGCTCGCGCAAGCACTCAAAATACATCGCCGTCAACTGCGGCGCCATCCCCGAGGGTACAATCGACTCCGAGTTATTCGGTCACGAGAAAGGGGCCTTCACCGGCGCTGTCGCCTCACGCAAAGGCTACTTCGAGGAAGCCGACGGCGGCACAATATTTCTCGACGAAGTCGCCGAGCTGCCGCTGACGACACAGGCGCGCCTGCTGCGTGTGCTCGAGACGGGCGAGTTCCTGAAAGTCGGCTCGTCGACAGTCCAGAAAACAAACATACGCGTCGTAGCCGCCACAAACGTCGACCTCATCAAAGCCGTCGCCGACGGACGTTTCCGCGAAGACCTCTACTACCGTCTCTCGACCGTACAGATTAACATCCCGCCGCTGCGTGACCGCGGTGACGACATAATGCTGCTGTCTCGAAAATTCGCGTCAGACTTCGCCGAGAAATATCGCACGGCGCCCGTCACATTCGCCGAATCGGCCCGGCAGGTCCTCCTCCACTATCACTGGCCCGGCAACGTCCGCCAGCTCAAAAACATCGTCGAACAGATGGCCCTCTTTGAGAGCGGCAAGAGCATCGACGCAGCCATAGTCGGCAACTATCTGCCGGCCAACGCCACCGTCTACACCCCGGCCTTGTCGAGCGCTACAGGCGGAGCACACAGCTATGAGCGCGAGCGCGAGATGCTGTTCAGCATGATTTTCAGACTCCAGAAACAGATTGAGGAGCTCCGGAGCGATGAGCGACGCTTTGTCGACGACATCGTCAACATTGACCGTCAGCCCGACGACAGCGGCAACCCAACTGACGCCGACAAATTGACATCGACATCGCTCGTGCGCTGCAGCGACCTCGACCGCGTCAGCCCGATCTTCGACAAAATGCGGCGCCGCAACGACGACGAGACCGTCCCGCTGTCGCTCGAACAGGAGGAACGTCAGGCCATCGCCGACGCCCTCGAACGCAACAGCGGACGACGCAAAATAGCCGCACGCGAGCTCGGCATCTCCGAGCGGACACTTTACCGTAAAATAAAAGAGTATGGCCTCGAATAAGCTTCTGAAAACACTGCGTTTCGTTCTGCCGCTGATAATGCTTGCGACAGCCCTGCCGGCATGCCGCATAAGCTATAAATTCAACGGCTCGGCGCTCGATTACACTGTCTACAAGACCATACACGTCTCCGACTTCCCGATACGCGCCGCTTTGGTCTACCCACCCCTGCAGCAAACCTTTGAGAACGAGCTGCTCGACTACATAGCGCGCAACACCCGTCTGCAGGTCGTCGATAACGCATCCGACCTCCAGCTCGAAGGCGAGATTACAGGCTATGCGCTCACCCCGCAGGCCGTCACCGAAAACGCCTACGCATCGCAGACCCGTCTGACAATCACCGTCCGCGTAAAATACACTGACAACAAGAACGAGGGCAAGGACATCGACCAGACATTCAGCGCCTACCGCGACTTTGACTCGTCAGTGATGCTGACCGACGTGCAGGACGACCTCTGCCAACAGATTGCAAAAGAACTCGTAGACCTGATATTCAACGCCACCCTCGGCGACTGGTAACACACCAAACCGACCTTACCATGAGCGACCGCAAGCTGATTGACAAACTGCTGAACACCCCCGACGCGCTGAGCGCCGACGAATTACGCGCGCTCGCCGACGACTGTCCATGCTTCGCACTCCCGGCCATACTGCTGCTGCGTGACCACGCCGGCGAACTGACCGACACAGAGGCCGACACGCTGCGCACACGTCTCGCCATAAGCGCCGGCGACCGCGACGCCCTCTACCGTCTCGCAGCCCCCGGCGCAGACCGGCGCAATTCATTTTATCCGCCGGACACATCCGCTGAGGGCACATCGCCGACCTACAGCGCTATCGACACATTCTTCGCCAACTACGGCTCAGCCGACGACGCCGAGTCACAATTGCTCGAACGCATGATATTCAATCCGGCGCCAGATTATGCAGAAGTGCTCGCACGCGAGAGCGGCGAGACGCTCAGCGACGACCTGTCGGATTTCGCCGATCTGACCGGCCGCGGCAAAAAGCCCGCACCCTCAGACGAGTCAGACAAGTCTGACTCACTCGCCTCATCAGAGCCGTCAGAGGAATCCGCCCGTCCTGACAAACCGGCCTCTCCACGCCCCACACCGCCTCCCGCCGGCTCGCTTCTAAGCGAGAGTCTGGCCGGAATCTTCATAAAACAAGGACGATACGAGCGAGCTTACGAAATTATCTATAACTTAAACTTGAAATATCCAAAAAAAAGTATTTACTTTGCAGACCAATTGCGTTTCTTGCAGAAACTTATAAAAATTCAGAAGCTCGCGGCTGCCAAACCCGATGCTACACAAAACGACAAATAACTCTCGAAACAAGATATATTAAACTATGTACGCTGTAATTATAGTACTGACAGTAATTGTTGCCATCCTCCTGATTGGCATCGTTTTAATCCAGAAATCAAAAGGCGGAGGCCTCTCGTCACAGTTTGGCGGAGCCGGTGCCGTAATGGGTGTGCGCCAGACAAACTCATTCCTTGAGAAAGCCACTTGGACACTTGCCGGCCTCATCGTCCTGCTGTCGATCCTGTCTGCTTTCACCATGCCCAAGGTAAGCGACGCCGCTGCTATCCGCTCGCAGGCTCCCGTCGAGACTCCCGCTGCTCCCGCAAACCAGTTCGACACTCAGATTCCGGCTGCACCCGCCACTGAGACTCCCGCTGCTGAAGCTCCCGCCGCTGAAGCTCCTGCTGGCGAGACTCCTGCAAACTGATTGACCCTACACACCATCATCCCGGCCGGCGCTTAAGCAGCCGGCCGCTTACACATGTATATGGACCGCAAGGACTTTGAAATAATGGCTCCCGTCGGGAGCTATGAGTCTTTGGCCGCTGCCATCGACGCAGGTGCTGACGCCGTTTATTTCGGCGTCGAGCGTCTCAACATGCGGTCACGCTCGTCGGTAAATTTCACTCTCGACGATTTGCGCAACATCGCTGACACCTGCTCACAGGCAGGAGTCAAGTCATATCTGACCCTTAACACAATACTCTACGACGACGACCTTGCCGACATGCGCTCCATTGTCGACGCAGTCGCCGTGTCGGGCATTTCGGCCATAATCGCCTCTGACATCGCGGCGATATCTTACGCGCGTCAGTGCGGCGTCGAGGTGCACATATCCACACAGTGCAACATCTCAAATATCGAAGCCGTGCGCTTTTACGCCGCCTTCGCCGACACTGTCGTGCTCGCCCGCGAGCTTGACCTCGACCGCGTCAAAGCCATACATCAGGCCATCATCGACGACGACATCCGCGGCCCGCACGGCGGATTGGTCAAGATAGAGATGTTCTGTCACGGAGCACTCTGCATGGCCGTCTCCGGCAA
>ENA-OYXU01000155-OYXU01000155.1-human-gut-metagenome-genome-assembly--contig:-NODE-155-length-29409-cov-45.591742_pt1 | contig 29409 bp, 21 predicted proteins | sample MGYA00243243_ERZ653435 | MGnify/ENA primary metagenome ERZ653435 (study PRJEB26926, sample SAMN06165113) | human gut metagenome | biome: ENVO:00009003; feature: ENVO:2100002; material: ENVO:00002003... | reverse complement strand
AGATGCAGCGTAGTCTCGTGGGCTCGGAGATGTGTATAAGAGACAGTCCTAAGGCTACCCCCTCCACCTGCCTGCTGATTTGTTTGTGCTCCGTTTGTTTGTACTCCGAGCAGGTGGCGGAATGTCGAAGAGTTCATCCTAATTTGTTTGTGCTCCGGGCTTTAGCTCGGGCTCTCCGATGTCCGATTCCCGCCTAAATGCGCCCTTGACACTTTTTAGCTTTAATTAATAAATTTTTTTATGGCAAAAATCGCAATAGGTTGTAACTTTATTGATCCATTTAATCGCTAATTGCAAACGCCTTAAAACACACCTCCTGATACTGCCATCAGGGCCAGTTTAACATACCAAACCCACACACCAGAACCAAAATCACACATTTCTAAAAATACCGCCTTCGGTTTATAAAAACACATCTCAAATCCACATGCTTATGAAACGAAATCTACTTGCCGCACGCATCCTATGCGCGCTCCTCGCCGCATTCACCTCCCTCTCCGCCTCCGCCTACGCCTTCCAACAGAACGGCATCTACTATAACATCACCTCTGCCGACAACAAAACCGTCAGTGTAACCTATAGTAACTATGATACAACGACCGATGCAAACGGGAATATAGTAGTTGGGCAATATAATACCAACGGAGGATATTCCGGCGATGTAACCATCCCTTCAACTGTAACATACAATGGCATAACATATATTGTTACTGCAATTGGTGCCAATGCATTCTCCGATTGCAATAATCTGAATACTGTTAAGATACCGCAATCAGTGGTTGCTATTGGTCAAGACGCCTTTTTTAAGAGCTCTTTGAAAGAAGTCTCTATCCCGGAATCCGTCACTGTCATAAATACCGGTACATTTCAGTACTGTAAATCATTACAGTCGATAACTTTACCTGAAACGCTGACCTCAATTAAGGATCATGGAATTAGGGAGTGTACGTCCTTGCAATCAATCAATCTGCCGGAAAATATCACATTTATAGGATACGCTGCCTTCTATGGCTGTACTAATTTAGCCAGCGGAATTACAATTCCAGCCGGGATTAAAACTATTTCAGAGTTTGCATTTGGGTCTTGTTCCAAAATACCATGGGTAGAGTTTCATAACAACCTGATTTCAATTGGGGGGTACGCATTTCAAAGTTGTGACGCACTCACGGAAATAAAGATTCCTGACAGCGTGGAATCAATCGGGAAAGATGCTTTTCGTAGCTGTAGTAAACTTCAAAAAGTACAGGTAGGCACCGGTATTAAAAGTATCGGGGCAGGTGCGTTCCAGTATTGCGGTAATTTGGAATTAATAACAGTCAATGCCATCGAGCCGCCGACAGCTGTTGAAATACCCGAAGGCGAGACATATGGGGGCACTTTTATGACTTGGCAATACGAAAATACCGACCTGCGCGTGCCCTATGAGAGCATCGAGAAGTATCGGACGGCGCCCGTTTGGGAGAACTTCTTCAAGAACCGCAACCCGCTGACCGGCATTGAGGATGTTGAGGCTGCCGATGGCGCTGAACTCGATGTGGTGGAGCGCTACGACCTGAGCGGGCGCCCCGTGGCCAACGACTATCGCGGCATGACTATCGTGCGCCGCACCGACGGCTCGACCGCCAAAGAGATGCTCCGCTAAATCAGCGAAGATTACCGATAATACACACCGCTGCGCCCGCGGCAGCACTACCCCCAATAAATTAGGTGATAATTAGATTGGACCGTCGAAAGGATCCCCGGGCGCCTTTCCATGGGTCCACACCCATGGCTACAGCTAAGCCACCTTCTGCTCCCGCCATTCAGCTTGCAAAGGCGTAGCGGATTTGGCAAAAACAGGCTGCGATTAACACTCTTTAGTTTTAATTAATATAAATTTGGGGGGGTAATAGTTGAAGTTTGTAACTTTGCAACGCAATTCGCTAACGGATTGTAAAACTGCATCTTAACACTCAAGACATCACTCATTACGATAAACCACAAAGGGTTAAAAACACATCTAAAATTCTTCATGCTTATGAAATTAAATCTACTTGCCGCACGCATACTATGCGCGCTCCTCACCGCATTCATCTCCCTCTCCGCCTACGCCTACGACTTCGAAGTCGACGGCATCTACTATAAAATCACCTCTTCTACCGCCAAAACCGTCGCCGTAACCTATAAAAACAATGGAAATGCAGGGAACTATAACGACGCCGATACTTATTCCGGCACCGTAACAGTACCTTCTACAATTGCATACAATGGCACTTCCTATTCAGTTACAGGAATAAATTACAACGCATTTGATGGCTGTACCGCCCTTATAGAGGTTATTTTACCATCTACAATTACTTCAATCGGCAGTTCGGCATTTTATGAATGTAAGAATCTGAAAGCGGTGAATATTCCGGAGGGTATCCAGACAATAGGATACCTTGCTTTTGGGTATTGTAGCTCTTTGGAGCAGATAGTATTACCGGAAACAGTAACCTCTATTGCTTTTTCTGCTTTTAACGGTTGTTCTAAGCTTACCAAAGCTAATATTCCAGAGGGCGTAACAAAAATAGAAGATTCCACTTTCAGAAATTGCTCATCATTACAGTCGATTACCATTCCTTCCACTGTTAAGGCAATAGGAACTTATGTATTCCAATTTTGCAATGCTCTTGAGGATGTGAATATCGTAGGCGATAATCTGGAAACAATAGGGGAAGATGCTTTTAGAAGTTGTAAATTCGCCACCTTTAGAATCCCTTCGTCTGTTACAACAATCGGGGAGGGAGCATTTACTGAATGTAGAAACCTTACAGAAGTGAATATTCCGGATGGTGTCACCGCCATTGAACCGTGGACATTTAGCAACTGCAGCTCATTAAAATATATTGTTCTCTCTGATAATATTGAAAGCATTGGAGAATATGCTTTTAGTAGCTGTAGTAGTATGGAGACGGCTACAGTAGGCTCCGGCGTTAAATCAATCGATGCAGCAGCTTTTTATGGAACCAAATCATTGAAACTGATGACAGTCAGTGCCATAGAGCCTCCGACAGCTTGCGAAATCATAGACAATCAGCTTTTCAGTGGAACTTTCTTAACTTGGCACTACGAAAACACCGACCTGCGGGTGCCTGCTGAGAGCATAGAGAAGTACCGGACGGCGCCGGTATGGGAGAATTTCTTCAAGGACCGCAATCCGCTGACCGCCATCGAGGGCGTGGAAGCTGCTGAAGGCGCTGAGAGCGAGGTAGTGGCGCGCTACGACCTGAGCGGGCGCCCCGTGGCCGACGACTATCGCGGCATGACCATCGTGCGCCGCGCCGACGGCTCGACCGCCAAAGAGATACTCCGCTGAATCAGCGGAAATTACCGATAATACACGCCGCTGCGACAGCGGCAGCACTAACCCCAAATAAATTAGGCAATAATTAGATTGGCCCGGCGAAAAGATTCCGGGCTGCCAACGGGGCGGCCGGCGGATTGCGAAATCCCCCGGCCGCCCTTCTCCACCTTAAAGTCTTTAAAATCCTTAGAGTCCTTAAGGTCCTTAAAGTCCTTAGGGCTGACCCCCAAAAAGCTGGGGGAGTTGGCAAAATCTGCAGCAAGGTTGTTCTGTGGGCGAGCTTCAGCTCGCTGCGATTTGGCCGTTTGCGCGGAAAGTAGTAAATTTAGCAATCATTTTACCCTCCCACGAATGGAAGAAAACTATATAGTATCGGCGCGTAAATACAGGCCCACCACCTTCTCGAGCGTGGTCGGCCAGAAGGCCCTCACGGCCACGCTCCGCAACGCCATCGCCACCAACCGCCTGGCCCACGCCTACCTCTTCTGCGGGAGCCGTGGGGTAGGCAAGACCTCCTGCGCGCGTATTTTCGCCAAATCGATCAACTGCGAGCACCCTACCCCCCAGGGCGACCCCTGCAACGAGTGCCACTCCTGCCGCGCATTCAACGAGAACCGTTCGCTCAACATCCTCGAGCTCGACGCCGCCTCCAACAACTCCGTCAACGATATCCGCGAACTCGTCGACCAGGTGCAGATTCCGCCCACCGAAGGGCGCTACCGCGTGTTCATCATCGACGAGGTCCATATGCTCTCGCAGGCGGCCTTCAACGCCTTCCTCAAGACGCTCGAGGAGCCCCCCTCCTATGTGGTTTTCGTGCTCGCCACCACCGAAAAACATAAGATTATCCCCACCATCCTCTCGCGCTGCCAGATCTACGATTTCGCGCGTATCACCATCGCCGACATGATCGACCATCTGGCCTATGTGGCAGAGCAGGAGGGGATTACCGCCGAGCGGGCCGCTCTCAACGTCATAGCCCAGAAAGCCGACGGCGCCATGCGCGACGCTCTATCCATCTTCGACCAGGTGGCGGCCTCTTCAGGCGGCAATATCACCTACCAGAGCGCCATCGACAACCTCAACGTGCTCGACGAGCGCTACTACCACCGTCTTGTCGAGGCGTTCGCCAAGGGCGACGTTCCCTCGGCGCTCCTTATTTATCGCGAAATCCGCGACCACGGTTTTGATTCCCACTTCTTCATCACCGGTCTGGCCGACTATCTGCGCAACCTCATGGTGGCCCGCGACCCGCGCACGGCCGCGCTCCTCGACTCCACCGACGAGGTGCGCGCCTCTATGGCCGCACAGGGTGCCGCGCTCGCTCCTGAGTTCTTCTACAAGGCAATGAGCCTCTGCAACGAGGCTGACCTCGACTACCGCCAGGCCTCCAGCAAGACCTTCCTTGTCGAGCTGCTGCTCATCAGGCTGTGCCAACAAGTCTGCCCTTCCCCCGGCTCTGAAAGCGGCAACGGGGAAGGGCGCGGACTAAAACCTATCCAGCCGCTAAGCGCTCCCTCCCCGGTGCCTCCCGCCTCCCCGTCCTCTCCCACAACTCCCGTAACTCCTAAATCTCCCGCTCCCTCCCGGTCGCCTCAACAGCCTGCTCCGGCTCCCGCAAGGCCGCAGACCCATGCCGCACCACCTCCGGCCGCACCATCTCAGCCTGCGGGAGTGGTAATGCCCCCCAAGGGGCCTGAAATCGTCATGGCGAGGGCTGCGGCTCCCTCGCGCCCTGCCGGTCAGGGACGCCCGCTCATGGGGCGCGGACACATCAGTTTCGCCCGCGTGGTCTCCGGCGCCGAATCCGCCCCTGCTCAGGCCGCCGCTCCGCGCCAGCTCCGCGAGGAGCCCTTCACCCACGGCCAGGTACTTCAGCAGTGGGACGCCTACATGACTCGCGACCCGAAGGCTCATCTGCTCAACAATACACTCCGCATGCATAAGCCGGCTCTCCCCGAGGGCGCTTCGGCCCGCGTTTCAGGCCAGCGTGAGGCCGCCTCGTTTGTTGTCAGGGTGGTCAACAGCGCCCAGGTCGACGTTCTCAATCAGGAGAAGCCGCGTCTGCTCGAGGCCATCCGTTCGGCTATAGGCAACGACTTCTTCGATTTCAGCATCACCGTCGACGAGGCCGCCGTTCCCTCTACCGCATGGTCCGACCGCAAGGTGCTCGACCATCTGGTGGAGCGCTCCCCCTATATCGCCCGCTTCATTACCGACCTGAAATTCACGCTTTCCTGATTTCCCGCCGGTTGCATTCAGAATTATACATCCTGCTCTCCCGCATTTTCTCTCTTCCCCCCGATCCCTTCCCATGAACGATAAAAAACTCTTTCTGCTCGATGCCTATGCCTTGATATACAGGGCATACTACGCTCTGATACGCGCTCCGCGAATCACCTCCAAGGGGTTCAATACCTCGGCCATCTTCGGCTTCTGCAACACGCTCGACGAGGTGCTCCGCAAGGAGAATCCATCGCATATAGCCGTATGCTTCGATCCTCCCCACGGCGTAACCTTCCGCCACGACCTTTTCCCCGACTACAAGGCCAAGCGCGAGGCTCAGCCGGAGGATATCACACTCTCCGTACCCTATATCAAGGAGATTGTGGAGGCCTATCGCATCCCCGTGTTCGAAGTGAGCGGTTTCGAGGCCGACGACGTAATCGGTACGCTCAGCCGCCTGGCTTCGGAGCAGGGCTTCACCACCTATATGATGACGCCCGATAAGGACTACGGCCAGCTCGTCAGCGATTCAGTGCTGATGCTGCGCCCCTCGCTCCGCGGCGAGGGGGGCGAAATACGCGGCCCCAAGGAGGTATGCGCCAAATATGGTATCGAGCGCCCCGAGCAGGTAATCGACCTCCTCGCCCTCGAAGGTGACGCCATCGACAACATTCCCGGCTGTCCCGGAGTCGGCGAGAAGACCGCCGTGAAACTCATAAGCCAGTATGGCAGCGTGGAGAACCTGCTTGAGCATGCCGACGAGATAAGCGGCGCCCTCGGCCGGAAGATCCGCGACAACGTGCGCCAGATCCGTCTTTCCTACGACCTTGCCACAATCCGCCGCGACGTACCCATGGATGTGGATTTCGACCTGCTGCGCCGCGAACCCGAAGATGTCGGGAAACTCGCCGATATATATCGCCGTCTGGAATTCAAGTCGTTTCTGGCTCGTCTGGGAGCTTCCGCCTCCACATCTGCCGTCTCCGGAAAAGGTTCTGCTTCAGCAGCTTCCGAAGTTCCTGCGCAGCCGTCGCTGTTCGACTTTATCGAAGGGGAGGAGAGCGCGGCGTCGGCCGCCGGTGCGGCGCCTGCATCTATCCTCTCGGCCGACAACGACTACGCCGAGGCCCTTACCCCCGCCGAAGTCGGCGAGGCCGTAGAGGCCGCCGTCGCTTCGGGCAAATCGGGCGTGGCCCTCTATGCCGTCGGTGCCGAGGCCATGTCGGCACGTCTCGAGGCCGTGGCGATCTCGGGTGCCGAGGGGCGCGCCACCATGGTGCGCGTTCCGCTCGATCCCGCGCGCCGCAAGGAGCTGATGGCCATTCTCGAACCGCTCTTTACGTCGCCCGCGGCCACTGTGGTGAGCCACGATATAAAGCGCGACATGATTCTCCTCCGCCGCGAGGGAATCGACCTGATTGCTCCATATTTCGATACATCGCTGGCCCACTACGTGCTCCAGCCGGAGATGCGCCACCGTCTGGCCGACGTAGCCATGCAGGTACTCCACTATCAGACAGCTGATTACTCCGACGCGCCTGCTTCGCGCAAGACCGCGGTCTCTCTCCCCGACGAGCTGCTCACGGCGCGCCTCTGCGAGCAGGCCGACATCTGCCGCCGCATGATGGAGCCGCTCGAACAGTTGCTTGCCGACAACGGTCAGCTTCAGCTGCTTCGCGATGTGGAGCTCCCCCTGGCGCGGGTGCTCGCCGAAATGGAGTGGACAGGCGTGCGAATCGACATTCCCGAGCTCCGGGAGCTTTCGGCGCAGCTCACGGCCCGCGAGCAGGCCGTGGAGGAGCGTTGCTTCGAGCTTGCGGGCGAACGCTTCAATATCGGCTCGCCCATGCAGGTGGGCGAAGTGCTCTTCGGCCGCCTGAAGCTCGACCCGAAGGCAAAACGCACTAAGACAGGGGCCTTCTCCACCACCGAGGAGGTGCTTGAGAAGCACCGCAACGACCATCCGGTTGTCGGCCTCATACTGGAGGCCCGCTCGCTGAAAAAGCTGCTCGCTACCTACGTCAACGCGCTCCCGGAGCTTGTAAATCCCGCCACGGGAAAGATTCATACCACCTATAATCAGACTGTTACGGCTACCGGGCGCCTCTCCAGCGCCAATCCAAACCTCCAGAACATCCCCATCCGCACTGACGACGGCCGCGAGGTGCGCAAGGCTTTTGTGGCCGACCCGGGATGCCTCCTGCTCAGCGCCGACTATTCGCAGATCGAGCTGCGCCTGCTGGCGGCTCTCAGCTCCGACCCGGAGCTTACGGAGTCGTTCCGCGAGGGGCTCGACATTCACCGAGCCACGGCGGCCAAAATCTTCCATGTTCCCTTCGAGGAGGTGACCGACGATCAGCGCCGCAAGGCAAAGACGGCCAATTTCGGCACCGTCTACGGCATCTCGGCCTTCGGTCTGGCCGAGCGGCTCGGCATTCCGCGCGCCGAGGCCCGCGAGCTGATCGACGGCTATTTCCGCACCTACCCCCACATCCGCGAATTCATCGCCGAATCCATCGAGCGCGCGCGTAAAGAGGGGTATGTCAGCACCATACTGGGCCGCAAGCGCTTCCTTCCCGACATCAGTTCGCGCAACGCCACGGTGCGCAGCTACGCCGAGCGCAACGCCGTAAACGCTCCGCTTCAGGGCTCGGCCGCCGACATCATCAAGGTGGCCATGATTCGCATTTTCAAGCGGATGAACGAGAGCAACATGCGTTCGCGCATGATTCTGCAGGTACACGACGAACTGGTGTTCAACGTCGTTCCCGACGAACTGCCTGCACTTCAGGCTCTCGTGGTCGAGGAGATGGAGGGCGCCTTCAAAGGCTCTGTGCCCCTGGAAGTTGCCGCCGGTACCGGCCAGAACTGGCTCGAAGCCCACTGACCGGAAGTCCATTGATGATCACCGATTGCCACACCCATACGCCCGCACACGGTGCCATCGCCTCTGGCTCGCCGGAGCAGGTGAGGCGCTGGCTCGCCGATGGCGCGCCCGGCGCTTTCAGCGTGGGGATTCACCCATGGGCCACCGCAGCACTCTCACCCGAAGCCCTGGCCGCGCAACTCTCGGAAATTGAGATGCTTGCACGTTGCGGGCGCGTGGTGGCCATAGGCGAGGCGGGGTTCGACCGCCTGCGCGGAGGTTCCCCGGCCGTTCAGCGCGAGGCGTTTATGGCTCAGGCGAAAATTGCGGAAGCGGTCGGCAAACCGCTTGTGCTCCACGTGGTTAAGGGGATTGACGACGTTCTTGTCGCGCGGCGAGAACTCCGCTCCGGAGTGCCATGGATATGGCACGGCTTCCGTGGCAACGCCCTTCAGGCCGCGCAGATAATGCGCTCTTACCCCGGCATTTACCTTTCATTCGGCGAAAAATTCAACGAGGCGTCTCCCGCTGCCGTACTGCCCGACCGTCTTCTTGTCGAAACCGATGAATCCGCATTGCCAGTCAGTGAGATAGCATCCCGGCTCGACAACGCCCGCGGCTCCATCCCGGGCTCCACGCTCAGCCTTGCGGGCGCGAATCTCCAGCGGCTGCTTGGCGGCTGCGGCGTTTTTCCAGAGCAATCCAGATAAAGGTTATCAGTCCGAGAATTATCAGAAGCACTGTCTGCGAGGCGATTATCACATTGCCGAAGGCAGCTCCTACCGTCATGAACTGCGAGTGGGCTACCCCTGCGGGCGCAAACAGCGTCAGACCGAAAATCAGCGTGGTCTGGTAGGGGCCGATGCCCCCGTTCGACGGGATTCCCATTGATATTGAAGTGAGTATGAAGCATACCAGCGGCAGCGTGAGCCCGTTGGCGTCGAGCATCTGGGTCGTCAGCGGGAAGGCGCGGAATGCCACCACAAGCTGTAGGAAATAGCATCCCCAGATGCAGGCCGTCAGTCCCAGCCAGCGCCATTTGTGCTCCATGCGCGCGAGCGCGGCGAACCCCTCCCACATACCGAGAACGAACTTCTTTATTTTCAGCACTATGGAGTTTTTCGAGCGTGCAAGCAGCCACCATGCCCCTCCGGCGAGCACAATCATCACACCCCAGAACCAGGGCGAGCCAAGAATATTTGCTATCGCCTGATAGGCAGCCGGATATGTGCGAACGAAATCCACAATCGGACCGCGGGCTATGATGAACGTAAGTAGCGTCAGCAGCCCCACCGTGAGCAGGTCGGCGAAGCGGTCGCCGATCATCGATCCGAACACCGCCGAAAAAGGAGCTTTCTGCCTGTAGGAGATATAGCCCGACCGCCATACCTCGCCCAGACGCGGGAATACGATGTTCACGCCGTAGGTGCCGAAAATACTGAGCACCAGCGCATGCGTCGGCACGTCGATACCCAGCGCCTTCAGCTGTATGCCCCAGCGCAGCCCGCGGAGCATCATCGGCGCGATGCTTATGGCGAGCATCAGCGCGATCCAGCGGAAATCGCAGTCCTGGCGTATCACAGCCATCATCTCGCCGAAATCAATATCGCGGAACATGGCCACACACAGCCCCACGGTCACCACAAGCGGGATGCCGAACTGTACCACCTTCCCTACAATCCCTTTTTTCCCGCCTTTAGGGCTTTCAACAGTATCTTTACTCTTTTCCATCACTCCAAAGTTACAAAACCCCCGCCAACCCGCCAAATCTCACATTGCCGTGTTGCGTTTTCCGAATTTTTTCGCCATATTTGCAGGCGGATACGCAATCCAACCCCAGAGGGATTATTCCTAATACCAATATCGAAAAGAGATTATTTTACGCAAATTTTTATGAAAAACTTTCTACGCCTTGCAGCGGCGCTGCTGCTGGTGGCCCTCTTCGGCCGCGTCGACGTCAGCGCCCAGGTTGTCACAACCCAGCCTGAGGTGATTACTCAGGATACCAAAAACGTCGTTATCACTTTCCATGCCGACTGGGGCAACCGCGGCATGGTCGGCCTCTCATCGTCGGCCGCCGTCTACGCCCATACCGGTGTGATTACCGACAAGTCCAAATCCAATCAGGACTGGCTCTACTGCACTTCAAACTGGAACACCCCCCAGGCCAAATTCAAGATGACCTACGCCGGCCCCAACCTCTGGACGCTCACCATCCCCGACATCCGCGAGTGGTACGGCGTTCCCGAAGGCGAGACCATCGAGAAGCTGACCTTCGTGTTCCATGCCACCTCCGGCACAAAGCCCGAAGGCAAGACCCTCATGGGCGGCGACATCTACCTCACGCTCTTCCCTGAGAATTTCCCCCAGCCTAAGGAGGAAGCATATCCCGGCGGCACGCCGAAGCTGGGCGTAACGCCCAACGCCGACGGCTCCGCCACATTCTGCTTCGTGGCTCCCGACAAAAAATCGGTCGTGCTCCGCGGCTCGTGGAACGACTACGCCATCGTCGGCTCGCAGCAGATGAACTATACCGACTTTGGCGGCAACCGCTACTTCTGGTGCACCGTTCCCGGCGTGGCCAACGGCCAGAACCAGACCTACTACTACCTTGTCGACGGTCAGATTGAGGTCGGCGACCCCTATGCACACCTTGTGCTCGACTATGAGAACGACAAGACCATACCCGCCTCAGTATTCCCCGACATGCCCGCCTATCCGGCTCGCCTGGTGGCCACACCTACCATTCCCCTGGCCGTGTTCAACAGCACTGAGAGCGACTACGCATGGGAAGTTACCGACTTCCAGGGCCCCGACCGCTCCGACCTGGTAATCTACGAGATGCTCGTCCGCGACTTCACTGGCACGGAAAACGCTGCCCGCGGCGACGGCACCATTGAAAAGGCCATCGCCAAGCTCGACTATCTCAAGAACCTCGGAGTCAACGCCGTGGAACTCCTTCCCATCATGGAGTTCAGCGGCAACCAGAGCTGGGGCTACAACCCCAATTTCTATCTCGCACCCGACAAGGCCTACGGAACCCCCGACGCCTACCGCCGCTTCATCGACGAATGCCATAAGCGCGGCATGGCCGTGATTCTCGACATCGTGTTCAACCACGTCGACGGCCGTCACCCGTGGTACAACATGTACCCCGGCATCTCCACCAAGTTCTTCAATGCCAATGGCTCGGCTCCCCACGCCTGGTCCGTGTTCAACGACTGGAAGCAGGAATACGACCTCGTGGAGATGCACTTCGAGGACGCCCTCAAATACTGGATTACCGAGTTCAAGGCCGACGGCTTCCGCTTCGACCTCGTAAAGGGTCTGGGCTACAACGATTCATACAACAACCCCACCTACAACGCCGCCACCAACCAGTGGGGCAACCCCTCCAACCTCGACGCCCTCACCAGTGCATTCAACGCCTCGCGCGTGGCCCGCATGAAGGCTCTCCACGACGCCGTACGCACCGTGAAGCCCGACGCCTACATGATCAATGAGAACCTCGCCGGAGTCCAGGAGGAGAACGACATGGCCCGCGACCAGGAACTCAACTGGGCCAACGTTAACTACGCCTCATGCCAGTTTGCCATGGGCTTTGAATCCGGCGCCGGCCTCAGCCGCTTCTACGCTCCCAGCGACGGCGGCCGCCTCTGGGGCTCCACCGTAAGCTACGCCGAGAGCCACGACGAAGAGCGAATGGCATATAAGGTGAAGACCTACGGCGCCTCGGGCGTAAAAGGCAACGCTCCCATGATGATGCGTCGCCTCGGCTCCGTGGCCGCCCAGATGCTGCTTACCCCCGGTTCCCACATGATTTGGCAGTTCCAGGAACTTGGTGCCGACCAGACGACCAAAAACTCCACGGGCGGCAACGACACCGGCAATAAGCGCGTGGTCTGGAGCCTCCTCAACAATGCTAACAACAAGAGCCTCCACGAGAGCTACCGCCAGCTTATCCACCTGCGCACGCTCAATCCCACGCTCTTCGCTGAGTCGGCCGAAGCCACCGTTTCGCTCGACGCATGGAGCGGCGGACGCACACTGACGCTCACCGACGGCTCGCGCGAGCTCCTTCTCGTGGTCAACCCCAACGTAAGCGGCACGGCCGACATCTACATTCCGGCTACCGTCAACCCCCGCAACATGGTTGTTCTCGACCAGAGCCCGCTGCTCTCGGGTGAGTCGCAACCCACTATATCAGGCGCCTATATCAAGGGCGTGCCTGCCGGGGCCTATCTGGTCTACGCCTCCGAGAATACACTCGGCGTCGACGGCGTCCTCTCCGACAGCAACCCCGACGGCTGCGGCTTCACCATGAAGGTAGTCGGTTCAGACCTCCACGTCTATGCTCCCGACGGAAGCGAGCTTTCGCCCGCTGAATATCAGGTGTATACCGTCAGCGGTGCCCGCGTGGCCTCCACATCGCTCCATCGTGGCGTCTACCTCGTGAGCGCCCTCGGCTCCACCCGCAAGCTCGCCCTCTGATTGATTAAAATATAAAACGCGCAGGTGTCGGATTTCGCAATCCGGCACCTGCTTTTTCTTTGCCCGGTTCTCTTCGGGCAATCTACTAATTGCCTATCTTATTTGTATTTAATTGTATATATTGAATCTTCGATATGATAACGCTGAGATCCGCTCACTCTCATTATAACAATGAGGCCGCTCTCTCGTAGGAGATTGTTGCGGAACCACCGTTTTTCGACCATATTGTACGGACGAACCGCTCTTTTGCAATACCCTCCCATATCCATGGTTGTCGACCATCTTGTAGGGACGCACGGCTCGTGCGTCCGTATAAAATGGCCCTTGTATATCCGGACGCACGAACCGTGCATCCCTACATTCATCCCTGCGGTTTCGGCATTATGATATGAATGCCACTTGCCGCAATGATGCGGGAATGGTTGATGCATGGGTCTTTAAGACTCGTGTATATCGTTTCATCTGGGATTGCGTGTGTGATAATGTGCGTAGTATGTCGAAAGACTGGTGTAAGTGCTGGTGTGTCGGTGCTTTTCGCGGGGGAGAGAGGGAATCCGTGCTTTTGTTAAGAACGGCCCGGATGTGTGTGTTCGACTGGCTGGGATACCTAAACAATCTTCTGACTGCAAAGCTACTGAATCGTATCCCCTTTCTGCAAATTAATTAAGCTAATTTCAGAAAAATTTTGTTAAAAAGCCGAAATCTCGGCTACATTTTGTAGCTGATGCCGCTACAGCGCTCAGCGTGGCAGCGAGGCGAGAATACGCTTCATGGCACGCTCCACGCGGCCGTAATGCTCCAGATGGTCAGCCACATAGATGAATGCCACCTGGAGGCGCGGCCCCTCGGAGCCGGCGATGTCGCCATGGTTCAGGCGATAGGCCTCGCGGATACGGCGGCGCATCTTCACGCGGTCTACGGCGTGGCGCAGCTTGCGCTTAGGCACGGAAATCAGAAACTCCACCCGCTCCTGCTGCGCGTACCCCTCGGGCGAATCGGCCCATACGGCGCGCAGAGGGTAGGCGAGCATCGAGCACCCCTCGCGCCGCATGGCGAAAAGGGTGTCTATGGCCGTCTGGCTGCAGAGTTTATGGGCTTTGCCGAGTGTATATCTGCGCTGCATCTGGATGGAACAGGATTGGGGTGGAGAGGGGGCTCCCGGCTGCTCAGGCGTTCTTCTCCTTGAGGAAGAGGTCGAGCGCGGCAGTAATCGAGGGAGCTTTGGGCGATGGAGCCGAGAGGTCGAGGCGAAGCCCTGCCTCTTCTATGGCTTTGGCGGTCGAGGCGCCGAAGCAGCCCACCTGGATGTCGCCCTGCTGGAAGTCGGGGAAGTTCTTGAGCAGCGAGTCGATGCCCGCCGGCGAGAAGAACAGCAGCATATCGTAGTCGAAAGGCTCGTCGGGGGTGAAATCGTTGCTCACCGTGCGGTACATCACGGCCTTGGTGTAGTTGATTTTGGCTTTGTCGAGCATCTCGGCGTTGGTGTCGTTCTTATGCACGTCGCTCACCGCGTAGAGGAATGTCTCCTTGTTGTGCTTGGTCAGCGAGGGGAGCATGTCGGCGAGTTTGCCGGTCTCGCCGTGGAAAATCTTGCGCTTGCGGTATACGATGTATTTCTGCAGATAGAGCGCTATCGACTCCGTGGTGCAGAAATATTTCATGGTGTCGGGAATGGTAAGCCGCATCTCCTCGCAGAGACGGAAAAAATGGTCGATGGCCGTACGGGCTGTGAATATTACGGCCGAGAAGTCGGTGATGTTGATTTTCTGCTGGCGGAATTCGCGGGCACTCAGGCCTTCTACCTTGATAAAGGGGCGGAATACCATTTCCACGCCGTGGCGTGCTGCTATATCGAAATATGGAGATTTGTCGGAAGATGGTTTGGGCTGGGAAACGAGAATTTTCTTAATCTTCATTGCGCTTTTACACAAATTTCCGATGCCAGAAGGCAAGCGGCGATGACTGGGACTATTTCCAAGGTGCAAAGGTACAAAATAAAGTAAAGCAATGAGGGGATTTTGTCGTAAAAAATTCTAAATCCTTTATATATGTAGCATAAACGTGATAAAACGTAAAGTATGGCACCTGCCAGCAGTATGTCGCTCCGGAAGGCCGGATAGAAGAGCGCCACCATGGCCGGGGCTGTCAGGGCGATGCCGAGAATAGCCGTCGAGGCGTTCAGCCCGCGGCGCCAGAGCGACGCCGAGAGCCGGTCGGTGAATGTGAAGCCCACCATAGAGCAGGCGGCCAGCTGGAAGAGGTAGAAAGCTACCATCAGCGCTATCAGGGCCGTGATGGTGGAGAATACGGTGGCCGCGGTGGTAAGCGGCCCGATGCGTCCCAGCCAGAGGAAAAGCAGAAGGCCCTCCATTACGGCGGTGCCGAGCAGCAGAAGGGCTATCACGCGGGTCTCGTTGGCCGTATGCTCGTCGAAGGCGTTGTTGCGCCGGCGAACCGACAGAAGGTCCTGTGGCAGCGACGAGAAGATGCGGCGCACGTGGCGCATGTTGAGCCCCACAAGCACCAGCATCGCCACCAGTATGGCCAGTATCCCCGAGTCGGTGGCTGGCGTGAGCGGTCGTGGCTGCCCCGCGTGGCCGTGGGTCCATGCCGGAGCCTGCGAGCTGTAGAGTTCGCGGTCGGCGGCCGACGCCGGGGCGTCGGCCTCGGTGGCGGTGTTGAAGGGGTTGGCCGAAAGGGTTGAGGCCATCGTGGCTCGGTAGGGTGGGTTAGGAGGTTCGGGGGAAGGCGGTTTACTTTTTGTTGCGGAATTCGTCGCGGATGGTGTCTACTACGTTGATTATGAAGTCGCCGGCCTTTTCGAGGGTCGAAATGATGTCCATGTAGTAGATGCCGCTCTGATATTCGTAGTGGCGGCCGTTGATGTTGGCCACGTTGGCCGTGCGGAGCTGGTTGCGCAGATTGTTGATTTCGCGCTCGCGGTTGTAGCAGGCTATTATGTCGTGCTCGTCGACGTTCTCCAGATTGCTGAGCACCTTGAGCATGCCGCCCACCGACTTCTCCACGTAGCCGAACATCAGGTCGATGTTCGAGTATATCTCATCGTTGAAGTGAACGCCGCTCTCCTGCTTGCGCAGCAGAATCTTGCCCACGCCGAGCATCGCGTCGGCTATGCTCTCGATTTCGCTGTCGATGCTGAGCATGGCCGTAAGCCGCCGCTTCGACTCGTTGGAGAGGCGCCCTTCGGCGCAGCGGTTCAGATAGTTGGCTATCTCAAGCTCCATGCGGTCGGAAATCTCCTCGTATTTCTCCAGCCGCGAGTAGGTGCGGTTGAAGTCGTCGCTTCCCGCCTTGGTGTGAACCAGGTCCCGGGCCATGGGGAGCATCCTCCCCACGCGCTCGGCAAATACGTGCATCTCCTTCTCGGCCTGCGAGATATTCAGCTCCGAGGCCGAAAGGATGCCCGCCGAGATGAATTTCAGCTGGAACTCGTCATCGCCCGAGTGCTTGGCCGGCACGAGTATCTCCACGATTTTCACGTAGACGTTGGTCAGCCAGATCATTATGCTCAGGTTTATCAGGTTGAAGACCGTATGGAATATCGACAGGCCGAACGATACGCTCACCTGCATCTGGGCTATTACCGAGCGGTGGTGGAGCACCACGCCGTCGTCGGTCGGAAGGCCCGCGGCCATCACCTGATTGTACATCCCCGGGTCGGTGGCCTGGAGATTGCTCACGTAGTTGTAGAGCCCTGCGGGGTCCCCCTGGCCGATCTCCTCGGTAATCCAGCTGTTGAGGTCCACGAAGGGGTAGAATACCGCCAGAGTCCATATCGTGCCTAAGAGGTTGAACAGCAGATGGCCCATGGCCGTTCGCTTGGCCGCCACGTTGCCGCTCATCGAGGCAAGCAGCGGGGTTACCGTCGTGCCGATGTTCGAGCCGAGCACAAGCGCACACGCCAGGTCGAACGTTATCCACCCCTTGCTGCACATTATCAGCGTGATGGCGAACATCGCCGCCGAGCTCTGGATAATCATCGTAACAACCACGCCTACCAGGCAGAATATCAGCACCGACCCGAAGCCCATCGAGGCGTAGCGCTGCAGGAAGGCGAACATCTCCGGATTGCTCTGCAGATCAGGCACATATTTGCTGATCATGTCCAGGCCCATAAACAGGAAAGCGAAACCGATGGTGAACTCGCCTATAGATTTCGTCTTGCTTTTCTTGGAGAACAGAAGCGGCACCGCCAGGCCGATCAGTGGCAGGGCGAAGGCCGAGATGTCGACCTTGAAGCCGAAAAGGGCTATGATCCAGGCCGTGAACGTGGTGCCCACGTTGGCGCCCATGATTACGGCCATCGACTGTGCCAGCGTCATCAGACCGGCGTTCACGAAGCTCACCACCATCACCGTCGATGCCGAGGAGCTCTGTATCAGAGCCGTGATAAAGAAACCCGTCACCGTGCCGGTGAAGCGGTTGCGGGTCATCGCACTGAGGATATTGCGCAGGCGGTCGCCCGCCGCTTTCTGCAATCCCTCGCTCATCACCTTCATTCCGTAGAGGAAGAGGCCTACGGCTCCGAGAAGCCCTAAAAAGTCCAGTATCGAATAATTCATCGTTGCTGTGGGTGGAAAGCCCGGCGGGGATATTGTTAGTGAATGGATTGAGAGAACGCTTCGGGCCGCTGGCGACCCTGGCGTTTCCGGAACTTTCCGCACGCAAATTTAGCAATAAATTTTTCGAAACAAAATAGCCGTTTCCGCCCCTCCCCAACATATTTCCCCTCTATCAACATATTTCCCCCTCCATCAACATATTTCCCCTCCCTCTGTATTTTTTTTCGGCCTCCCCCTCCCCGCCTCTCAATTTTTCTCCCTTCCGGCCCCCATTCTGCGTTCGCGCCCTCCCTAAGGTCTCTAAGCTCCCTAAGCTCCCTAAGGTCCCTAAAGTCGTTAAGGTGTAGAAGGGCGGCCGGGGAATTTCGCAATCCGCCGGCCGCCGGGATGTCTGCCCGGTATCCTTTCGCCGGGCCAATCTAATTATTGCCTAATTTATTTGGGGTTAGTGCTGCCGCTGTCGCAGCGGCGTGTATTATCGGTAATTTCCGCTGATTCAGCGGAGTATCTCTTTGGCGGTCGAGCCGTCGGCGCGGCGCACGATGGTCATGCCGCGATAGTCGTCGGCCACGGGGCGCCCGCTCAGGTCGTAGCGCGCCACTACCTCGCTCTCAGCGCCTTCAGCAGCTTCCACGCCCTCGATGGCGGTCAGCGGATTGCGGTCCTTGAAGAAATTCTCCCACACCGGCGCCGTCCGGTACTTCTCTATGCTCTCAGCAGGCACCCGCAGGTCGACTGAAGAGTAGTGTGCTGTGTCGAACGTATTTTCTAAAGCTGTTGGCGGCTCAACAGCAAGCACCGTAAATAATTCCAAATTTGTGCAATCCCTAAATGCCACATCCCCTATGCTCTTAATCTTTTCCCCGAGCGTAACCGTTTTTAATTCGTTGCAGTGTGCAAACGTGTATTGACCAATTGTCTCAACATTTGGGAAGTCAACGTTGGTAAGCGATGTACAAGTTTGGAAAGCATACCCTTCTATTGTTAATACTGAGGATGAATGAATTTGCTTAAGAGAAGAGCAAAATGCAAAAGCGGCGTGTCCAATAACTGTTACACTTTCCGGTATATTTATTTCTTCCAATGATGTGCATTGCAAGAATGCGCTGGATTTTATAGATTTAATGTTAGGGGGCAATTCAATAGATGTTAAAGCTGTACATCCACTAAAATAACCAGCTGGAATTTCGGGGCAATTGTCAGGAAGTTTTACGGAAGTCAGAGATGTACAGTTGTAGAATACGTTATCTCCATAACCATAAATGGTTTCGGGGATTATTACAGACTTTAATGTGGTACAATTTTCAAAAGCATTACCCAATAACATAGTGACAGTGTATTCTGTATCTTCGTATTCTACCGAAGATGGTATTATAACTTCCCCGGATTCTGGGACAGTACCTTTTAACAATATAACTTCATTTTTCCCAGCAATTTGCGAATATTGCAAGCCGTCTACCGTAAAGGCATTAGAGTATACACTGAAAGCGGCCAGGACTGCCACACACGTCAGGCGGCAGCGGTTGATGAGTAGATTTAATTTCATAAGCATGAAGAATTTTGGATGTGTTTTAACCCTTTGTGGTGGTGTGTAATGTGTAATGAGTGATGTCGGTTCTGATGCCGGAAGCCGGGGTAATGCACCAATTCAATACTTTGCTTACCCCCTCCCGGCGCGAATCCGGAAGTGTTAAAATGTAGTTTTACAATCCGTTATCGAATTGCGTCGCAAAGTTACAAACTTCAACTATTACCCCCCCAAATTTATATTAATTAAAACTAAAGAGTGTTAATCGCAGCCTGTTTTTGCCAAATCCGCTACGCCTTTGCAAGCTGAATGGCGGGAGCAGGAGGTGCGAATCCTTTCGCACCTTACGCGCTCGGCGCCCTGAAGGCGCCGCAGAGTGCGGCAATGCAAGCGGTCAGACGGACGTTAGCGCTTCGCGAATGCGTGAGGTGCGAAAGGATTCGCACCTCCTATGTTGCATTTTTTTTGACTTTGCAATTGATTGAGGGTCAGCTGGGTGCAAAACAAAACGCGGGTTGCGGATTTTTTGGACAGGCAGCCGCCTGAATCGGTTGTAACTTTGCATTCCCCGTCGCGACGCCAAAGATGCACCGTTTAAAATTATTTACTGCAATCCGGATGGATGGCGGCTTTTTAGAGTGGTGCAGATTTTAGGAGCGGCGGGGCGAAGGCGAAGGGAGTTGACTAAGGTCAATGACCGAGCCTGAGTTTACCCGTCGCGACGCCAAAGATGCGCCGCTATATAAAGACGCCAAATTACGAGAACGAAAATGATACTACCTTCACCCCTCTTCAAAATGGGACCGGATCTGCTGCCGGTCGACTACAATGTGCCGCCCGCATTGAAGCCCGAGCCCGGAGGTCGACGCTGGCCGGTGGCTGTGCCGGCTCCGCGACGCCGTGCTGAGGCCGATGCGGAGCTCGCGCGTCGTGCAAGGGCCACGCTCAATCGCCTTCCGTGGTCGGCCGAAATCGAAGCGGAGGATGCCCGGCGCCAGCGCGCCGTCGAGGCGCGCTGCTCGCTGTTCGATCCTTTTATAGGGCGCTTCCCCGAGGGCGCGCCCGAGCGGCGCGTGGACGTCGACGCCGGATTCGTGCGCTCTCGCTGTCCGAAGCTGGGCTATGCCGACACGCTGGAGCAGGCGCTCGACGGCGTGGCGTCGTGTCCCGTCGCCATACCCGAGTCGATGGCCAACGACCCGGCGCTGGCGCGTGTGGGGTCGCGCAGAGAGTGGCAGTTGCTGCGCTTCCGCCATGATTTCGCCTATTGGGCGGCAACGTGTGTCAGCATCAAGGACAAATGCCGGGGGCGCCGCGTGCGCTTCGTGCTCAACTATGCCCAGCGGAGGCTGCTGGCCGCTTTCGAGCGTCAGCGTCTGGCTGGCCGCCCCATCCGCACGATTCTGCTGAAGGCGCGCCAGTGGGGCGGCTCTACTATGACACAGATGTATATGATGTGGATCCAGAGCGTGCTCACCACCGACTGGAATTCGCTCATCTGCACGCAGGTGAGCCATATATCGGCAGGCATACGCGGCATGCTCTCGCAGACGCTCGCCGAGTATCCTCAGGAGCTATGGCTGGACGAATGCGGCGACGATGATGAGGAGGATGCCGGCGGCGCGGAAGTCCCGTCGCGCTCGAAAAGCCGCAAAAAGAAGAAACGGAAGCTTTGCCTTGCCCCTTACGAGGGGCAGCGCGAGGTGCGCACCATCCCCGGGCGCCGCTGCAAAGTCACGACCGCCTCGGCGCGCAATCAGGACGCCGTGCGCGGCGCCGACTACGCCATGGCTCACCTCTCGGAGGTGGCCTTCTGGGACGATACCCCCACCTCTTCGCCCGACGATGCCGTGCGCGCCATTGCCGGTGCCATCGCCATGGCGCCGCTCACGATGGTGGTCGTCGAGTCGACGGCCAATGGCATGGGCAACTACTTTCAGCGCGAATGGGACCGCGCCGAGCGCGGCGACAGCGACAAGACACCCCTGTTCGTGCCCTGGCACGAAATCGACATCTATTCGGCCGAGCCCGACGACCGCCGGGCGCTCTGGGAGTCGCTATCCACCTACGAACTGGAGCTCTGGCAAATTCACGGCTGCGCGCTGGCGCAGATACAGTGGTACCGCTCGAAGCGCCGCGAGATGGAGTCGGACGACAAGATGTTCGCCGAATATCCCACCACCGCTTCGGAGGCCTTCATCAACACCGGGAGCGCCGTGTTCGCTCCGGCCCACGTGGAGGCCCTGCGCATGGACTGCTGCGAGCCTGCGGCGCGCGGCGAGATTGTGTCGGCCTGCGGAAGCCCTACGGGGCCGGATTCGCTGCGCGGCCTCTCCTTCCGCGAGGATTCCACGGGATGCCTGAGCTTATGGAGCGACCGCGTGCGCGGCGCAAGCTATGTGGCGGCTGTCGACGTGGGCGGACGCTCGCGCACGTCCGACTGGAGCGTAATCGCCGTGGTGCGCACCGACGGCGAGATGCCCGAGGTGGTGGCCCAGTGGCGCGGACACACCGACCACGACCTGCTCACCTGGGCGGCCGCCCGCATAGCCGCCTACTACAACCGCGCTCTACTCGTGTTCGAGAGCAATACCCTCGAATCGGCCGACCGCCCCGGCAGCGACGCTCCTGAGCAGGGGGCCTATATCCTCCATACGCTCTACGACCATTATCCCAATCTCTACATGCGCCAGAGTCCCAACGGCTCGGGGCCGGCGCGTCCCGGCTTCCACACCAACCGCCAGACAAAGCAGATGATAATCACGGAGCTTATCGCCGCCGTGCGCGACGGCTCCTATGTGGAGCGCGACCACCATACGGCCGACGAGATGAACGTCTACCAGCTGATGCCCAACGGCTCATACTGCGCCCGCCGCGGCTATCACGACGACTGCATCATGACGCGTGCCATCGCCCTCCACGTGGCCCGCTCGGAGCAGGCGCGCCCCTTCTCGCTCTCGCAGAATCCGGAGCTGGCACGCTTCATCGGCGCCCAGCTCGGGCGCATCAAAGCCCATTAAGGCCTCTTCCTTAAGGTCCTTAAGGTCTCTAAAGTCTCTAAGGTCGTTAAGGTCTCTAAGGTCTCTAAGGTCCTTAAGGTCCCTAAGGTCCTTAGGGTCTCTAAGATTACAATATAGGCGGCAAAATATTCAGTTTCGTGGGCCCCTCTGAAATTTTTGTTGCCGGATTGTCGATTTTTTGCTTGCAAATCCGAACTTTTAATCCCATATTTGCGTTGTTCAATCGAATGTTATCATTATTCATGGCCATAAAGGCCTGCGCATTCCCTCTCAGCCTCTCCCTCTCCGCCTTTGTCGAATTATCACACATCTGAATTAATTATCATCCTACCATAAAACACATTCCTATGAACACCTCGTATGTATTCCTTGCTCCCGGTTTCGAAGAGGTCGAAGCCCTGACCGTAATAGACGTGATGCGCCGTGCCGGCATGGATGTCAAGACCGTCTCCATCACCGATTCACGCACCGTGGCCGGTGCCCACGGCATTGCGGTGACGGCCGATGTAGTTTACGAGAAAACCGATTTCATTACTCCCGAATGGCTTATCCTCCCCGGCGGTATGCCCGGCGCCACTAACCTCTCGCAGTATGCGCCGCTCAACACCCTGCTTCTCAATCAGGCCAATTCGGGCAAGATTGCCGCCATATGCGCATCGCCGGCCGTGGTGCTCGCTCCGCTGGGTATTCTCGACGGCAAGGAGGCCACCTGCTATCCCGGCTTCGAAAAGCAGATGCACGGCGCCATATGCCGCGACACTGCCGTGGTGGCTCTCGACCGCCTTATCACCGCCAACGGCCCCTCGGCAGCCCTTCGCTTCGCCCTGGCCATCGTAGCCAACTCGATGGGCGAGAGCGTGGCCCAGGAAGTCGGCTCCGGAATGCTCTTCTATCCCAAGTCGATGAATTTCTACTTCTGAACCGGAATCTTTTTTAATAATCGAGATATATCGGGATAATCTGGATTAATCGGGATTTTCCCATGAATATCAGCCTTCGGAATTCTCGCCGCCTGCGTTGTAGGCGGCGAGCGTCTTTCTGAGGCTGGATACCACCATGTTGCGTAGCTCGCGCGGAGCCACCACCTCTACGCTCGGGCCGTAGCTCAGCAGCTGCGCCACGAAATCGGGCGTGAGCTGCAGCTCCAGAGTAAATATGGAATAGGCGTCGGTAATCATCTCCGACTGCGAGGGGTGAAGCGGCAGCGCACGGAAATACTTGGCCTGGCGCACGTCGGCCTTCAATACCACGCGGCGCGGGGCCGACTGGTCGACCACGATGCCGAAGGAGTTGCGGAAATACGTCTGCGGATCGGTGTCGTCGGGCGCCTTGAAGCGGTCGGGCATTATAGTGAGGTCGCTGATACGGTCGAGCGAATAGGTCTTCACCTTGTCGTCGGCCACGCAGCGGCCGGTCATGTACCAGAGCTGGCGGTAGATGCGCAGGAAGTATGGCTCGACCACAACGCCCGTCGAGGGGTTGGAGCGCGTGTAGGGATGGTAGTTGAAGCGCACGGGGTGACTCTCGCGTATGGCCTCCATCACCGTGGCGAGGTGCTGCCGCGCCGAGGGGACGTCCTCGAGCATGATTCTGTCGGCGATATCCTGCGAGTTCTTGAGCACGCTGGAGGTTACGGAGGCGTTTAGCAGCCAGTCGGTCAGGGTCTGGCTTTCGCGGCCCTCCACATAGTATTCGTAGGTGGAGGTATCGCAGCCTATGCGGATGGCGAAGAGCTCCTCGATGGCCTGGCGGTAGTTGAAGAATGTGCGCCTTGGAATCTCAAGTTCGCCCTCGGCGTAGGGTGTGCGGCTCCAGAGGTCGTTGAGTTCGCGGCGCGATATGCGTCCGTAGCGGCGGATTGTGTCGACAATCCAGATGTAGCGGTTGAGGAGGTCTTTAGCCATTGCCTGATGGTTGGAGGAAGATGTGTGTGATTGGTGAAGTATTATTGGGCGGAAGAGAACCGGCCGAGATGCGGTAGCGGACGTCAGCGGGCTACCAGACCTACTACCCTTACCAGCGAGATGGGGTTTTCCGGGTCGTTGGCTATGAGCTGGAGCCGGGCGTTGAGAATGTCGGCCGGCAGGAGCGAGGGGTCGACGGTGACGGTGGCCGTGGCGTGCTTCCCTTTCTTGATTTTCGTGCGGTCGATGCTTACGGCCACACCGGGATCGGTGGTGTAGAGGCGCCGGATGTACATGTCGCTCTTGCCGCGGTTGTGTATGGTGAAGGTACGCGTCTGCGGCCCGTCGGCGGCGGTGAGCTCCCCGAAATTCACGCGGTCGGGGTCGACGGCCACCACCGGTGCGTCGGCCCGCTGGCGCGGGGTGAGGCGCGAGAAGTCCTCCTCAAGGATGGCCGTGAGGTCGATTTTCAGAGGCGTGGCGTCGGCCGAGGGGGCGATAAACACAGAGTCGGTAAGGATTCCGTAAAGTTCTGTCTGCGAGGGGGTGAGCGTAAGGGCGTAGACGGCCTGCTCGCCGGCGGGGATAGTGTCGCCGCCGGAGGTGGCGATGCGGATGTAGGGAGGCAGACCGCTCCAGCAGGGAGTCATTGGCTCGGCCGAGGCGTTGTAGACCTCGAGGAAGGCGGCTTTGGCCTTCCCCTTGGTGACGGTGCCGAAGGGGAGCTGAGTGGTGCGGAGCTTCATCTCGCCGTGTTCGATGGGGTAGCGCGAGCGCAGGGTGTTGCTCGAACCGATTACAACGCCGCTGATTACCAGGCGTGTGCGCGGGCCTCCGGCGATGTCGACGGTGACGCTCTTGGAGAAGCGGCCGGGGCGCCCCGTGGGGTTGAATTTCACGCTGACTGTGGCGGTGTCGCCTACAGCGACGGGGGTCTTGGTATAGGCCGGGGTGGTGCATCCGCACGAGGCGCGGGCGGCGCGGATGGCTACCTCTTCGGGACCGTGGTTCACGAAGCTGAAGGTGGTGGATACCGAGCCGTCGTCTTCCTTGAAGGCGCCGAAATCGTGGGACGTGGCGAGCCATTCCACGCCTTGGACGGTCTGAGCCGGGGTGGTGGGCTGAGTGGAGGCGGCGGGGGCTTGGAGCGCTCCCAGAAGCAGGGTGAGGCCGAAAGTCAGACGTTTCATTGGCTGATGGTTGGTGTTAACGTGGTGGTAATCAACGGGCAACAGTATTGACGGGGTGGTATCAGCGGGCGTCGGGGTTAACGAAGCCTTTGATGCGGAGTGTTACCTTTTTCTGGCGCTTGGCGTTGGTCTTAACGGTGACGGTCTTCTCGAATTCGCCAGGGCGCCCGGCGGGGAGGTATGTCACCTTGATTTTCCCTTTTTTGCCGGCTTTGACGGGCTTTTTGGGGAAGTCGGGGCGCGTGCAGCCGCAGGAGGCCGTGGCGTTGAGAATCATCAGCGGGGCGTCGCCGGTGTTGGTGAACTCGAATTCGTGGCTTACGGGGCCGCCCTGCTCGGCGATGGTGCCGAAATCGTATGCCTTTTCGGCGAACTGTATGGCTGCCCCTTCGCCGTCGGCCCGGGCTGCAAGCGCGGGGAGCAGAAGGAGCAGGATGGTTGTCAGGTATTTCATAGTTTATGGAATATCAGATGGTTGGATTGTCGGTATGGCTGCCTTCCGGCTCGGTGGGGCAGAGGTTGTCGCGGCCGGCGAGCATGCCGCAGGCGGCCATTATGTCCTCGCCGCGCGAGGCGCGTATGGTGGCGGTGATTCCTTCGGCGTTGAGGGCGTCGCGGAAGCGTTCCATCTTTTCGGGGGTGGAGGGGAGCAGGTCGGAGCCGGGGATTGCGTGGAAGCGTATGAGGTTCACGCGGCAGTCGAGGCCGTGGAGGCGTCGGGCGAGCTCGTGGCAGTGGCGCGGGGAGTCGTTGACGCCGCGGAACATGATATACTCGAACGAGAGGCGCCGCTGGTGGGAGAAATCGTAGCCGCGCAGCAGCTCCACGACCTCCTTGATTGGGTAGGCCTTCTCTACGGGCATCAGCGAGGCGCGCTCCGAGGGGTATGGCGAGTGGATGGAGATGGCGATGTGGACCTTGGTTTCGTTGAGGAGGCGCTGCAGGGGCTGGAGCTTGCCTATGGAGCTGACGGTGATGCGTTTGGGGCTCCACGCCAGTCCCCATTTGGCAGTAAGTATCTCGATTGCCTGGAGCACGGGGCCGAGGTTGTCGGTGGGTTCGCCCATTCCCATGAAGACGAGGTTGGTGAGCGACTCGCTCGCGGGGATCGAGAGCACTTGGTTCAGAATCTGATGGGCTGTGAGATTGCCGTGGAAGCCCTGGCGGCCGGTCATGCAGAAGGAGCAGTTCATCTTGCATCCGGCCTGGGAGGATACGCATAGCGTGGCGCGGTCGCGGTCGGGAATGTATACGGCCTCGACGTCGCGCCCCGGAGCGCCGCGGAAGAGGTATTTCACCGTGCCGTCGGTGCTACGGGCCTCGGAAAGAGGAGCCTCGCGGCCAACGGTGTAGCCGCATTCGGCCAGCCGGGCGCGCCCGGCTTTGGAGATGTCGGTCATCTGGTCGATGGATTCCACACGCTTGTCGTATAGCCATTTGGCTATCTGCGTGGCGGCGAAGCGCGGCAGTCCGCATTCGGCCGCCACTTTGCGAAGCTCTTCGAGCGTGAGGCCTACGAGCGGGCGCGTTTCGCCCGCGGAAGCGGCGGGACGGTTGTCCCGTGAGGGTATATGCTGGATATTCTGATTCATTGTGGGGAAGAAATGTCAGCTGGGCAACAAACTTGCCCACAAAGATAACACATTTCCTACTTAATTGACGCCGATTGTCCTAAAATCTTCTGACGGCGGTGCTTGGCGAGGTTGGTGAGGAGCATGCCGGCGATGATGGCTGCCATGGCGAGAATCTGGGGGAGGCGCAGGGTGGCCAGTCCCATCAGGACGGAGGCGATTGTGGCGATGACGGGCACGAGGTACTGGTAGATGGATACCAGCACGCTGCCTATCAGCTTGATGGCGGGGTTGACCATGAGATAGGCAAGGAAAGTCGGGCAGACCACCACGAAGGCTATCATGAGCCAGGGGGTGAGGGTTTGGCCTTCGGCATGGAAGAGCGGGGCGTGGGGAAATGTGCCTATGAGGAATATGGCGGGGATGAAGGCTGCGAGAAACACCCAGCGCAGCAGGCTGACGGGCCGGTAGCGGTGTGTCGGGCCTTCAAGCACAACGAGATAGATGGCATAGCAGAGGGCGCTTGCCAGGGCGAGGAGGTTGCCCAGCAGGGCGTCGGAGGCGTGCATGTCGGTGTGTCGGGCCATGATTACGATTACGGCGCCTGCAAAGGCGAGAATGATGCCGACCAGCTCGAGCCACGAGGGGCGCGCATGCCGGAACAGGACGTTGATAAGTATCACGAACACAGGGGGAAGCGTCATGATAATCGACACATCGATGGGGTTGGCGTAGCGCAGCGAGAGATTGAAGAGGAAAATGAAGGCGAAGAGCCCGAGGCCGCCTCCGGCGAGGATGCGCGGGAAGTCGGCGCGGGCTATGCGGTTGTCGCCGCGCGTCAGCAGCGACGCCAGCCAGAAGAGAATGCATCCTCCGCCGAGGCGGAAGAGGGTTATGTCGTTGGAAGTCAGCCATTCCGGATTCAGGAACTTGACCACCGGAATGTTGACGCCGAAGAAGATTGTGGCGCCCAGAATCAGCAGGTTGCCGCGCAGCGCGCCCGATTTTGCCGGAGCGGCCGATTTTGCAGGGACCGGAGCCGTATTTGATGTTGCCATAGCCAGGAAGTTATTCTATATTTTAACCCCCGGGAGGGCACCGAAGTTCAAAAGGGAGGCTAAGGGGGGAGTGAGCCGAAAGGGGAAGCGTCGGGGTGATGGCGGGAGGCAGGGGAAAAAAGACTACCACCGCAACCACAATGGCTATCTCTCCACAATTACTTCAACCGGAGGGATAGCCGTTATTTATATCTTACATTATAAGAGTGCGTAGCGCCTTGATTATTACTAACTTTGCAGAGAGAAACAAAAAATCTAAAAAAATATTCGCGTATATGAAACTTTCGGGGCTAAATCTGCACCTAACGAGGCAAAGCAAACAAAACAAACGAAGTATGACAGACCCACCAACTAACGAAAGGGATTTTGCCTCACTCATAAAGCAGCACTCCCGAATCATCAACAAGGTCAGCTATTTCTATGCTACTGATAAATTGCCGTTTGATGACCTTCGGCAAGAAATTTATGTCAATATCTGGCTGGGATTAAAACAGTTTCGAGGTGACAGCAAAATATCTACATGGATTTATCGGGTAGCAGTAAATTCGGCACTCATGGCCTTGCGCTCGTCAAAATCAACCATAGAAACCGTGTCGGTTGATTTTGGTCTGCTCGACCTCTCTTCCGAGATTGATGATGCACAAAAGGAGAATCTTCAAGTTCTGCACTCACTAATAAATAAACTTGAAGATATGGAGAAAGCTATTATACTCCTTTGGCTTGATGAGTATTCCTATGATGAAATAGCTGATGCACTCGGTCTTAAACGCAACACTGTTGCAGTTAAAATCCACCGAATTAAAGACAAACTTTCAAAACAAATGTAATATGCAACTCAACGAACTTAAGAAAAGTATGTCAACGCTTGAGCAGGTGCTCGCAAAGACAAACTCTGACATCAAGATAAATGTGTCAACCTCCCAAACTGCCAAAACCAAGATACTCAAAAAAATCCGTCAAGGATTTGTATCCTGCATCATCCTCGCTATTGTTTTCACAGCAATGGCACTCGGCAACGTGGAACCTCAATCGTTCCCCAACTATCTTAAAATTGGCATGGCTGTATGTCTTGCTGTGGGTGCGGTGTGGTACATCTTTGTGTATCTCCAACTAAACCGTATAGATGTGGCGTCTCTCTCTCCGGCCAATCTTTTTTCCAAGACGGCAAACATAAAGCTGATGATGATTTCGGGAGAGGTGTTCTTCATTGTTTGCCTCGTCATCTTCTTTACACTCCTTTTCCAATCCTTTTGGAGTTATAACCAAACAGGTTTTTGGGCGATGGTTGCTACTATACTGTTTGCTATCGTTTACGGCATAGTCTATATGTGGCCGCAATACGTAAAACTATTCCGTGACCTCAATTCCATAAAGGAATAAATCCAGCCTATTCATACACCCCAAGTAAGCCGCTCACAATCCGAGCGGCTTTTTATATTGTCATACAACAAGAAAACAAAGGCAATTAAATATAACGAATGGCTGTTAAAAATTACAAACTCATTCGCTTGGAATTGCGTGATTTTCGCCGATAGTACACTTTTAGTACACGTTATAAAAGAAATAATGACTGAAAATCAAACGATTATCAGTCATTATCCTGTCTCTTATACACATCTCCGAGCCCACGAGACTACGCTGCATCTC
>ENA-OYXU01000154-OYXU01000154.1-human-gut-metagenome-genome-assembly--contig:-NODE-154-length-29509-cov-8.793271_pt1 | contig 29509 bp, 24 predicted proteins | sample MGYA00243243_ERZ653435 | MGnify/ENA primary metagenome ERZ653435 (study PRJEB26926, sample SAMN06165113) | human gut metagenome | biome: ENVO:00009003; feature: ENVO:2100002; material: ENVO:00002003... | reverse complement strand
AAGCCCTGTGTTTATCGGCATTTCAAGGGTATGGGGTGTGACGTGTAGGACCTTTGTTGCTTTTTTATTTTTTTGCCGACATAAAGATGCCGGTTGCATCATCTTTTTCATCTGCTGCCGCCCGTAAGCGTCACCACCTCACAGTCCTTGAAGTCGCAGCCATCGATGGTAAGCCTTACGATGGTGCGGTCTTTATGCCACCCCTGCAGTCCCGCGGCGCCGGGATTGATGTGCAGAAGATTAAGCGTCTTGTCGTACTTGACCTTGAGGATATGGCTGTGACCGCTGATAAAGAGTTTTGGCGGCGAGGCATAAATCTGTCCGCGTACACTCGGGTCATAGTTGCCGGGATAGCCGCCGATGTGTTTCATAAGCACATCAACATCCTCGCACTTCCAGCGCAGACGCTCGGTGAACATAAGGCGCAGGTCGCCGCCGTCACAATTGCCATAAACAGCACGGAAGGTGCGGAACTCTGCCAGACGCTTTGCAACCTCCACGGAGCCTATGTCGCCGGCATGCCAAATCTCGTCGCACGACTCAAAGTAGTGAAGATACTTGTCATCCCAATACGAATGGGTATCACTAATAATTCCTATACGTTTCATAATTATAATTTAAGGGGTAAAAGTTATTAGGAGATGTAGGAAAGGTAAGAGATGTAAGAAAAGTAGGAAATGTAGGAGTAAATTACGGCAACACATCCAAGAGCTCGGACGGTTTATGGATTATGCGGCTCGCTCCTACTTCAACCAAGGTCTGCTCACTGCGAAAGCCCCATGCCACCGAGAGGCAATCCATACCTGCAGCCTTTGCTGTGGCGATATCCACTTCGGAATCACCTATATAAAGTGACTCCTCGACATTGCTACCCAATTCCTTCAATGCTTGAAACACCATATCTGGAGCCGGCTTGCGGTGGATGAATGAAGTTTCACCGATGGCAACCTCAATCACTCCGGTAAAGAAGTGAGCGGCAAGACTCTTCACAGCCCCGTCGAACTTATTGCTTACGATAGCCATCTTATAACCACGCGCCTTCAGCTCATTCAGCGCATCCATTATACCAGCATAAGGAACGGTCTTCACAACATTATGCTCGGCATAATGCTCCTTGAAGTCGGCAAAGGTTGCCTGAAACTCCTCGTCAGAAACACCTTGCGGCAAGGCACGCTCCACAAGCTTGCGCACTCCATTGCCCACAAAGCGGCGCACGTCATCAACCGAATGTTCTGGATAACCATGTTTGCGTAAAGCGAAGTTTGTGCTGGCGGCAAGGTCGGCAATGGTGTCGAGCAAAGTGCCGTCGAGGTCGAATATCAATGTTTTGTAACTCATAATTTTAAAGAATGAAATTGTAAGAAGGGTAGGAAAATTAGGAGGGTTAGAAAGAGTAGGAAAAGTAAGAAAAGCTGAAAGGGTTAGAAAGTTAGGAGATGTAGGAGAAGTCTCGCTCCTCTTACATCTCCTACTCCTTTTATTACATAATCTTACTTAATTATTTTGCGTAAGCCACACTTCTTGTCTCGCGGATAACCGTAATCTTCACCTGACCAGGATAGGTCATCTCGTTCTGAATCTTTGCAGCTATCTCTCCGCTGAGTGCCTCGGTCTCGGCATCGTCCATCTTGTCGGCACCTACAATTACACGCAACTCACGACCTGCCTGGATGGCGTAGGTCTTGGTAACGCCAGGATAAGACATTGCGATAGCCTCAAGGTCATTAAGACGCTTGATGTATGCCTCAACTATCTCACGGCGCGCTCCCGGACGGGCACCGCTGATGGCATCACACACCTGAACGATAGGAGCAAGCAGAGTGTTCATCTCACACTCATCGTGGTGAGCGGCAATGGCATTGCAGATATCTGGTTTTTCCTTATACTTCTCAGCTATCTTGGCACCATAGAGTGCGTGCGGCAGCTCGCTCTCCTCATCGGGCACCTTACCGATATCATGAAGCAGTCCGGCACGCTTTGCCTTCTTGGGGTTGAGTCCAAGTTCACTTGCCATAACGGCACAGAGGTTTGCTGTCTCACGGGCATGCTGCAAGAGGTTCTGACCGTAGGAGCTGCGGTACTTCATCTTACCGATGATGCGCACAAGCTCAGGATGGAGACCATGAACACCAAGGTCGATAACGGTGCGCTTACCTGTCTCGATAACCTCGTTCTCAAGCTGCTTCTTAACCTTCTGCACAACTTCCTCAATACGTGCTGGATGTATACGGCCGTCGGCAACGAGCTGATGAAGAGCCAAACGGCAAGTCTCACGGCGGATTGGGTCGAAGGCAGATATTACGATAGCCTCAGGAGTATCATCCACAACTATCTCCACACCTGTGGCAGCCTCAAGGGCACGGATGTTGCGGCCCTCACGGCCGATGATGCGTCCCTTCACCTCATCGTTGTCAATATGGAACACGCTCACACTGTTCTCAATAGCCACCTCGGTGGCAGTGCGCTGAATGGTCTGAATCACAATCTTGCGAGCCTGGGCATTGGCATTGAGCTTTGCCTCATCTACAATCTCGTTGATATAACTCTGCGCGTCAAGACGTGCCTCGTCCTTAAGTGACTCTACAAGACGCTCCTTTGCCTCCTGTGCAGACAAGCCTGAGAGTTCCTCAAGCTTCTCACGCTCCTTGAGCTGCATCTTCTCCAGCTCCTCCTGACGAAGCTGAAGTTTCTTGTTCTCATTGTCAATACGAACCTGATAGTTGTCAAGCTCGTTCTTACGGCGTCCAAGCTCCTCCTGACGCTGGTTGAGCGACATCTCGCGCTGCTTCAGGCGGTTCTCGTTCTGCTGAAAATGCTGGTTGCGCTGCTGCACCTCCTTTTCAAGCTCGCTCTTCTTGTTGAGGAACTTCTCCTTTACCTCCAGCAATTTTTTCTCCTTGACAACTTCAGCCTCTTTCTCAGCCTGCGCCATCAAATCTTTATATTTTCCATTAATTACCTTCAGGAAAATATAGTAACCGCCTCCAATGCCAATGGCAAGCGCCACCACTGCAGCGATTATCATGGGTATCATTTCCATAATATATAAAATGTTTTTAATTTGTTAATAATATTCTTTCTTAATTCACTTTTCACTCAATGTTTTATTGCCATGCGAAAGCGCATCGTCAATGGTGGCGGTGAGTCGTTTGAGAATATCATTATATCGGTCAGTATCCTTTTTGTCAGCCAGCATCTCATACTGAAGGGCAATGTCAATAAGAACATAGAGTGAGATAGTATGGTCACTCTTGCGCCCCTTATACCCCTCGGCATACCGGTTGTATCTATCGGTGATAAATCGTGCCGCACGGCGATAGTACTCTTCGTCACTACGGTTGATAGTAACATCGATATCCTCATCGTAAACGTGCAACTTGATATGTAATTTCTCGTTATTCAGCTCTGCCATCGTGTTCAGTCTTTGTTAATGTTTCGCCTTTGTCATTGTTTCAAGACTGCAATGCACCTATTCACATCTCTTATTATCCGAGCCAGCTTGTCCTTGGTGATTTCTATGTCAGTGTCACTCACAGACAATACTTTTGCGGCTTTCAGCTCATCATATTCCGAACATTTATTATCAAGTTCTGCCTGAAGATGCCCCACAAGTTGGGCTTTAGCCTCAAGACCGGCACGCAACTCAGCATTTTCCTTTTCCAACTCATGGAATCTGGATAACAGCTGTGCCACTTTTGCCTGCAGTAACCCTAATATCTGTTCGTTTTCTGTCATAAACTGTTATTGTATTGGGTACAAAAGTAAGATTTTATTTTTTAAAATCACCCAAAAGCCATTTTATTTTAATATTTTTTAAGTCTCATAAGACTATTCTTTTTCCGAATTTTGCTGTTTGGGCTCCTTTTTTGCTAAAATCACGACTGTTTGCACAAAATGTGTGGTCCACTCCTGAGAAAATCCCAGTTTCTGGGCATATTGGCGCACACCGACACAAGTCTTCATTATGCCGAGATCACTATAGTCGTTTTTATTAAAGATGTCGTTAACAGTTTTTTCAACCATATTAAGAATGGCACTTTTGAAGAACGACGGTATGCGTAACTTCACTTTAAGAAGATTTGCTACAAGCATCATCAAATCTTGTGTATAATTCTGAAACTGAAGCATATACACCTGTACATCCTGTACTTTCTTGCAACGTTTGCGCAAACTGTGATCAATCTCCTTGAAAAACATGTCATTCATGCCGTAGATGTCCTTCAACATCTTCTTACAGCGTGACTTCTCACCCACTCCCAATTTATTATTCACAGTAGGCACATGAAGCGTTGACTTAAACACACGCAAATCGGGCAGCGCAGCCAAATTGGTGATGTTGAGATCAGCTGCCATAGCCGCCTGAAAATAAACTCTTATGAGAGTCATAAAATCTTCCATACCACCAGTCTTTTTTTCCTGTTGAGAATCACTATTGCGATTTAATAATTTTGAAAAAAAATTCATTTCCTTTTTTGTTTTTTATTATATCTGTTTAATTTCTGACTGCAAAGTTACTAAAAAAAAACACATTTTCAAAAAAATATCGCAAAAAACACCCATATTCAAAAAAAAAACATTACCTTTGCAGCCAACAAAATAAAAAGTATGGCATATAACTAAGGTCATATCCATGAGAGAAACATTGTATAAAGTATAATGTCAACGACAAAAACAGTAAAATAAAAAGTCATGAAGGGAATTGTTCTTGCAGGTGGAAGCGGCACACGCCTCTATCCAATTACTAAAGGTATCAGTAAGCAGCTGATACCAATATTCGACAAACCCATGATATACTACCCCATATCTGTACTCATGCTTGCAGGTATTAGGGATATACTTATCATTAGCACTCCTCACGACCTGCCAGGATTCAGGCGATTACTTGGAAACGGCGATGACCTGGGAGTGAAGTTTGAATATGCTGAACAGCCGTCACCAGACGGCTTAGCTCAGGCATTCATCATAGGAGAAAAATTCATTGGCAACGACAGCGTTTGCCTTGTTTTGGGCGACAACATTTTTTACGGTAGCGGATTTTCGGCATTATTGAAACAAAGTGTTGAAAACGCCGAAAAACACGGATTAAGTACCGTTTTCGGCTATTACGTTAACGACCCTGAGCGTTATGGTGTTGCAGAATATGATGCCGACGGTAATTGTCTGAGCATAGAGGAAAAACCTGAGCACCCAAAATCAAACTATGCCGTTGTGGGATTATATTTCTATCCAAACAGCGTGGTAGAAGTAGCAAAGAACATCAAGCCTTCTGCACGTGGAGAGCTGGAAATAACCACAGTAAACCAGCATTATCTGGCACAAAAAACGTTGAAAGTGCAAACACTCCAAAGAGGTTTTGCATGGCTTGACACCGGCACACACGATTCTCTGAGCGAGGCTTCAACCTTCATCGAGGTAATTGAGAAACGCCAAGGACTAAAAATCGCATGTCTTGAGGAAATCGCCTACCGCAAAGGATGGATTGACAAGGGAAGGCTTCATGAACTGGCAAAGCCGATGCTGAAAAACGACTACGGACAGTATCTGATGCAACTGTAGAAATCCATTGCAAGAAAGTTCAAACAACCAAACCATTAGGATGACAAAGGAAGATTTAAGAATTATATTTATGGGGACACCAGAGTTTGCAGTTGAGACACTGCAGGCTCTGGTGAAAAACGATTATAACGTGGTGGCTGTTGTGACACAGCCCGACAAGCCTGTGGGACGTCACGGCAGCGTATTGCAGCCCTCGGCAGTAAAACAGTATGCTTTGGAACACGGACTGCCGGTGTTGCAGCCGGAGAAAATGAAGGACGAGGCATTTGTAAGGCAGTTGCGGGCGTACAATGCAAATTTGCAGGTAGTCGTGGCATTCAGGATGCTGCCAGAAGTCGTATGGGACATGCCTGAATACGGTACGTTCAACGTTCACGCCGCCCTGCTGCCGCAATACCGCGGCGCAGCCCCGATAAACTGGGCGATAATCAACGGCGAGACGCAGACAGGAGTAACGACCTTCTTCCTCGACCACGACATAGACACTGGTAAGATAATAATGCAAAAGACCTTCGACATCGCCGACGACTACAATGTGGAGGATGTGTACAACGGACTGATGCACCTCGGAGCCGAAATATGTATAGAAACGATTGAGAAGATAATTGAAAGCAACGGACATCCCGAAGCCATGCCTCAGGACAAGCTGATTACGACTGGACTGCAGCTGCACAGCGCCCCGAAAATATTCAAGGACACCTGCCGCATTGACTGGAACAAACCAGCTGCCGACATCTACAACTTCATCCGCGGACTAAGCCCCTACCCAGGCACCTGGACCACGCTCGTTGACGGACAAGGCAAGGAGACCGTGATGAAAATCTATTCATCAGCAAAGACGCAGGAAAAAGCCGACCTGCCCGCCGGAACAATCACAGCAGGCAAGAAACAGCTGTTCATCTCGGCAGCCAACGGCGAGATGCTTGAAATAAAGGAGCTACAGCTTGCCGGAAAAAAGCGGATGAAAGCCCAGGACTTCGTCAACGGTCAGAAAGGCTGCGCCGAATGCAGTGTGAAATAAAAAAAGATTCTGCGTGAAATAAAAAATACACATCATACAAAATAAAAAGCGGAGACTTACGTTACTATATATATAATGTACAACAAAGCACCCACTTGTAAAAGTTGAATGAAGGTACATATATAGAGAGAACAAAAACAAATAACAAAAACATTAAAAGTCATACCGCCTATGATGTATTTTACACCGGAAACGCTGTCGCCAAGAGAGTCAACTCTGGCATTCATCAAACAGTTTGCCTACACCTACAACAAGAAGGTCAGGCTGAAAACGGCTTTGCAAGCCACAATATAAAAACAAAACAATTCTGGATTATGACCATAGTATCACCCTCACTCCTTTCGGCTGATTTTCTTCATCTCGACAAGGAAATAGAAATGATAAACAACAGCGACGCCGACTGGCTTCACCTTGATGTAATGGATGGCGTGTTTGTGCCCAACATCTCTTTCGGTTTCCCTGTGCTTGAGGCTGTTGCCAAAGCGTGCAAGAAGCCACTTGATGTACACTACATGATAGTACATCCCGAAAACTACATAAAACAGACAGCCAAGCTGGGAGCCATGATGATGAACGTACATTACGAGGTATGCATCCACCTTCACCGCACCATTCACGAGATACACGAAAACGGGATGAAGGCTGCCGTGACCCTCAATCCATCCACTCCGGTATCAGTGCTTCAGGACATAATCGCCGACGTGGACATGGTGCTGATCATGAGCGTCAACCCGGGATTTGGCGGGCAAAAGTTCATTGAGAACACCATCGCCAAGATTAAGCGGCTGAAACAGCTGATTGCCGAAACCGGCAGCAGGGCGCTGATTGAGGTAGACGGCGGCGTGCAGGCGGAGACCGCCCCGCGGCTGGCGGCAGCCGGAGCCGACGTGCTCGTCAGCGGAAGCTACGTGTTCAAGTCCGCCGACCCTTACAAGACCATCAGCGAACTGAGAGCATTATAAAATAAGTTGACGAGTAGACAAGTTGACAAGTAGACGAGTTATTTGCTGTTAATTCATTTTACTTGTCAACTCGTCTACTCGCCAACTCACACAACGTCGAGCACCACCTTATGCTTTTTAGCCAGTTTACGCATATTTATCAGCGCATAGCGCATACGCCCCAGCGCCGTGTTGATGCTTATGCCGAGAATCTCGGAAATTTCTCTGAACGTCAGGTTCTGATAATACTTCATATACACGATCTCACGCTGTAGTGCAGGCAAAAAATCCATAAGTTTGCCTACATCTGCCAGCACCTGCTGGAACACAAGCTCCTCTTCACGGCTGACAATCTCCACCGACCATTTTATGGTGTTCGACAGAACGGTATCATCCGAAGCCACACACAATTTTGACTCCTTCGACATACGGAAATAGTCAACCACCACATTGTGGGCGATGCACGTCATCCAAGAATAAAACTTTCCGTTAGCAGTGTACTTGCCTTCATGCAAGTAAGTAATCACCTTGACAAATGTCTCCTGAAACAAATCGTTGGCGGTGTTCTCGTCCTTAACCATAAACAGGATATACGAAAACAACTGCGACTGATGACGCGCAAGCAGCTCGTCAAAAGCACGGCACTTGCCCGAAAGATAATCGTTTACCAGACTATCGTCCGATACAGTTCTCTTTTTTTGCATACTTAATATTTTTTATTAAGTAAAATTGTCCCGATAGGCGTGTTCTTTTTAGTTTTTATTATACTTTTACCGTGCAAAAGTACGGAAAAATATTGTTTTCACCAAATTTATTGCAATAAAAATACAAATTATCATATTTTTTTTGTATTTTTGTAGCCGTAAACTTTAAAACATACTGATTAACTTATGATCAAGATATTTGTTCCCGGGCGCCTGTGCCTTTTTGGAGAACACACCGACTGGGCAGGACACTACCGCACGATGAACGCCGATGTAGAGATTGGCGCCGCCATCGTCACAGGTATAGAGCAGGGAATCTATGCCGAGGTTGAGAAATCAAACAAGTTCCAACTGAGCTGCAGTGCTCCGGAATTAGAATCCGTGTGGGAAGACTTCTCCTGCCGCATGAGCGACCGCGAGCTGCGCAACATAGCCAAAAGCGGCTCGTTCTTCTGCTACTGCGCCGGCGTGGCGTCATATATGCTCGAATGGTACAAGGTGGGGGGCGTGAGCATCCGCATCACCGGCATGACGCTGCCGCTGAAGAGCGGCTTGTCCAGCAGCGCCGCCATCTGCGTGCTTGTGGCGAGGGCGTTCAACCTGCTCTACAACCTCAACCTCAACACCCTTGGCGAGATGAACATCGCCTACCTCGGCGAGCTGCGCACCTCGTCGCGCTGCGGCAGGCTCGACCAGGCTTGCGCCTTCGGCGTGAAGCCAAACCTCATGACTTTCGACGGCGACGAGATTTCCGTGGAGCCGATGATTGTGAAAAGCCCGCTCTACTGGGTGTTTGCCGACCTCTGCGCCGAGAAGGACACCATCAAAATCCTGCGCGACCTCAACAAGGCTTATCCCTTTGCCTCCAGCAAGGAGGAGGAGCTTGAGCACAAGGCACTCGGCGAGTACAACCTCGACATCGTGAAGCGCGCAACCCGCTATATGGCAGAGGGCGATGCCCCCGCACTGGGCGCGCTAATGAACGAGGCGGAGCAGATGTTCAACAAATACCTCACGCCAATGTCCGACGCGCTGAAAGCTCCCAAGCTGGAGAAGACCCTCAGCGACCCCAACATACAGGACTGGATTTACGGCGGCAAGGGAGTGGGCAGCCACGGCGACGGCTCGGTGCAGTTTCTCGCCAAAGACGAACATTGCCAGCAAAAACTGGAGGATTATCTCAACTCCCGTGGACTAAAAGCCCACAGCCTCACCATCAACCCGATGCACACCGTGCGCAGGGCGATAATCCCCGTGGCAGGCTTCGGCACACGCCTCTACCCCGCCACGCGAACCATGAAGAAAGACTTTTTCCCCATTCCCTGCCCCGACGGCATGGTGCGCCCCGTGATACTCATCCTCATCGAGGAGCTGCTCGCCAGCGGCATCGAGGAGATATGCCTCATCCTCGGCAGCAAGGAGGAGCGCAAGCAATACCGCGACTTCTTCGAGACTCCGCTATGCCCCGAGCACACAGCAAAACTCAGCCAGCAGCACCGCGACTACGAGAACCACATACTTGAAATAGGAAAGCACCTGCACTACGTCTACCAGGAGGAAAAGCGCGGCTTCGGCGACGCCGTCTACCACGCCATGGACTTTGCCCACGGCGACCCTGTGCTGCTTATGCTCGGCGACACCATCTACCGCAGCACGAGCAACAAGCCCTGCGCCCTGCAGCTTATCGAGGCATACGAGCGCCACAACCAACTGATGGTGAGCATCCACCCCATTCCTCTCGCCGAGGTGAGCCGATACGGCATACTTAGCGGAATATGGGAAGACAACAAGGAGCGGAAAATACTGAACGTCAGCACTATGCACGAGAAGCCCAAGGCAAGCTACGCCGAGGAATTTCTCGGTGTACAGAATGCCGACGGGCAAAACGAGTATTTCTCGGTGTTCGGTCAGTACATACTGACACAGGACGTGTTCGACCAGCTGGCAATGGACATTCTCGATGCCGCCGAGAACGATGACCGGCGTGAGATTGAGCTTACCTCGGCGCTGGAGCGCGTCCGCAAGGAAAAGGGAATGATTGGCATACGTCTCGACGGCAAGATGTACGACATGGGCAACCCGGCGGCACTCTGCAACGCCATGATTCACTACCCGTCAACAAATCCTCAATAAAAAACAAAGAAGTACACGGTGGCTATTCCACCGTGTACTTCTTTTTGTGGCGCTTCGCCCTCTGCGGCTCAATCACCTGCGATGCTCCCACGCGCGCCGTCCTGACTCCTCGGTAGGATGCCCACCGGCTTCGTATCTTGTCCACATAATCTACTGTCTCCGAGCCGCGCATATACCCGTTTTTCACTATCGGGTCGCGATAATATTTCGGGTCCGACAGCTTTAAAATATAAGGTGCCACCTCGCGCCACCGCGAGGCGTTATGTCCGTCGCGCCGCGCCAGCGCCATGGCATCGCGCACGTGGTGAGGACCTCCGTTATACCCGGCAAGAATGAAGCTGATGCGCTCCTGACGGTCGCCGATGTCGCTGAATTTGCGGTCGAGCTGACCGAGAAATCGCGCCGCCGCCTCGATGTTGCTCTCGGGGTCGAACATTTTCGCGCGCGGCAGCCCCAGCATGTCGGCAGTGCCCGGCATTATCTGCATCAGTCCGCAGGCTCCAGCCCACGACTTGGCGTTGGGGTCGAACGTCGACTCCTGATAACACTGCGCCGCCATCAGCTTCCAGTCCCAGCGTATTGCGCGGCTGTGCTTCATGAAGAGATGGTCGTAGCGCGAGATTATGCCGCCCTTTCTGTCGAGCATCGGCGAGAACACGCGGCGCCTCACACTTCCCGCTCCCAGCAGATACGTCTCCTCCTTCTTAGCCTCGGCGGGCATCGTGGGCTTGTACCACCTGTTCACCTCCCTCACCATCTCGCTGTTCTCCTTTCTCATCACCCAGTAGCCGGTGCTGTCGCCCACGCTGGTGAACTCCAGCATCCCGAGGCTGTCGGCAGAGATAGCCAGCCCCTTCCTGGGCAGGCGGCAGGCTATCATGTCGGCGTCGCCGCTGATGAGCCGGCGCAGCATCTCCAGCGTGTCGCGGCACACCTCCATGCGCAGCATCACGTTGATATGGTCGGCAAACTTCTGGCACATCATATACTGCACTCCCAGCGGCTTGCCGTGGTAGAGGTAGTACGACTCCGGTCCGTTGAGCGTCAGGGCTATCAGCTCGCCGTTAGCCACCACGTCGTCGAGGTCGAAGCATCCGTCGTCGGGCACGCTGTCCGAAATCACCTCGCCCCACGGCGTGACGGTTGGCTCCTGCCTGCCGGCGCACGACATCACAAAAGCACAAATGACACAAAACAGAAGTTTTAAAGCTGTTTGCATGTTATATTCCTGTATATTTTCCCTATTTAGTTACAAATTGAGTGCAAAAGTACTCATTTTCTTGCATGATACCAAAAAAATGACTAACTTTGCACTGGATTTTTAAGTTAATAAAGAATAACAAGACACAAATGTTACGCATAGCAGTACAATCTAAGGGTCGCCTGCACGACGACACAATGAATCTCCTCACCGAGGCGGACATCAAAATCAGCGCATCCAAGCGCACGCTTTTAGTTCAGTCACCAAACTTTCCCCTGGAGGTGCTCTACCTCCGCGACGACGACATTCCGCAGAGCGTCGCCAGCGGCGTTGCCGACCTTGGCGTGGTGGGCGAGAACGAATTCGTGGAGCGCGGCGAGGATGCCGACATCGTGAGCCGCCTGGGCTTCAGCAAGTGCCGCCTGTCGCTTGCAATTCCCAAGGACATCGACTATACGGGCGTGGAATGGTTCAACGGCAAGAAGATAGCCACCTCCTACCCCGTCATCCTGCGTACATTTCTCGAAAAGCACGGCATAAAAGCCGAAATCCACGTGATAACAGGAAGCGTTGAGATAAGTCCGGGCATAGGGCTTGCCGACGGAATTTTCGACATCGTCAGCAGCGGCAGCACCCTGGTGAGCAACAATCTGCGCGAAGTGGAGGTGGTGATGGAGAGCGAGGCGCTCCTCATAGGCAACAAGCAGATGGACGCCGGCAAGCGCGCCATACTGCAGGAGATGCTCTTCCGCTTTGCCGCCGTGCGCCAGGCTGAGGACAAGAAGTACGTGAGAATGAACGCGCCCAAGGCAAAGCTTGAGGAGATATGCAGCGTGCTGCCCGGCTTGAAGAGCCCCACGATAATTCCTCTCGCCGACGAAGAGTGGTGCTCCATACACGCCGTGCTCGACCAGAAGCGTTTCTGGGAAATCATAGGCAAGCTGAAGGAGCTGGGGGCGCAGGGCATCCTCGTCACCCCGATAGAGAAAATGATTTTATAGAAAAAAACACCAAAGGCACCTACACCTTATTATATATATAGCACACGACAATGAAAATCATCAGACATCCATCCCAGGACGAATGGCAGGACATCTGCGTGCGCCCGCAAATAGACGTGTCGCAGCTCAACGCCACCGTGAGCCAGGTTCTCGCCGACATACGCCGGCGGGGCGACGAGGCTGTAAAGGAGTATGAAGAGAAGTTCGACCGCGTGAGGCTCGACAGCCTCGCCGTGAGCGATGAGGAAATCAGCGAGGCAATGCGCAGCGTGGCTCCCGAGCTGGCTGACGCCATACGCCTTGCCCACCACAACATACATGCCTTTCACGCTGCCCAGCGTTTCGAGGGCTGCCGCGTGGAGACGCAGCCCGGAGTGGAGTGCTGGCAGAAAAGCGTGGCGATAGAAAAGGTGGGGCTCTACATTCCCGGAGGCACGGCGCCGCTGTTCAGCACCGTGCTCATGCTCGCCACGCCGGCAAAGATTGCAGGCTGCCGCGAGATAGTGCTCTGCACGCCGCCGATGGCAGACGGCAGGGTCAATCCCGCCATCCTCGTGGCTGCGAAGGTGGCTGGCGTGAGCAAAATCTTCAAGGCGGGGGGCGTGCAGGCGATAGGAGCAATGGCATACGGCACTGAGTCGGTGCCCAAGGTGTACAAGATTTTCGGTCCCGGCAACCAGTACGTCATGGCAGCCAAGCAGCAGGTGAGCCTGCACGACGCGGCAATAGACATGCCCGCCGGACCGTCGGAGGTGTGCGTCATCGCCGACGCCACAGCCAACCCGCGATACATCGCAGCCGACCTGCTGTCGCAGGCTGAGCACGGCATCGACTCGCAAACCCTGCTCATCACCACCAGCGAGGCCATCCTCGACGGCGTGCAGGCAGAGATTGCCCTGCAGCTGGAGCAGCTGCCGCGCAGGGACATGGCGGCAAAGAGCCTCGACAACAGCAACCTTGTGCTGGTGGACACCCTCGACGAGGCAATGGCGATAAGCAACGCCTACGCGCCGGAGCACCTCATAATACAGACCGCGAACTACATGGAGATGGCAGAAAAGGTGGTGAACGCCGGCTCGGTGTTCCTCGGACAGTATGCCTGCGAGAGCGCGGGCGACTATGCCAGCGGAACCAACCACACCCTGCCCACGCACGGCTACGCCACGGCATACAACGGCGTGAATCTGGACAGCTACTGCCGCAAGGTCACCTTCCAGCACCTCACAGCCGAGGGAGTCTCAGCCATAGGCCACGCCGTGGAGCTGATGGCTGAAGCCGAGCACCTCGACGCCCACAAAAACGCCATGACCGTGAGGCTGAAGGACATCCTCCCCTAATTTTCTTACTTCTCCTAATCCTCTTACAAACAAGATTATGAAACCACTAAAGGAGCTTACACGCCCGAACATTTGGAATCTTGCCCCATACAGCTGCGCACGCAACGAATACAGCGGCAAGCAGGCGTCGGTGTTTCTCGACGCCAACGAAAATCCCTACAACTCGCCCTGCAACCGCTACCCCGACCCGCTGCAGCTGGAGCTGAAGGCAAGGCTGAGCGCCATAAAGGGCGTGCCCGCCGAAAACATTTTCCTGGGCAACGGCAGCGACGAGGCGATAGACCTGCTCTACCGCTGCTTCACCCGTCCAGGCAAGGACAACGTGGTGGCTATTGAGCCCACCTACGGCATGTACCGCGTGTGCGCCGACATCAACGATGTGGAATACCGCACAGTGATGCTCAACGACCGCTATCAGCTCGATGCCGGCGCCGTGCTCGCAGCCTGCGACGACAACACCAAGGCTATATGGCTGTGCTCGCCCAACAACCCCACGGGCAACAGCCTCGACCGCGCCGAGATGATGAAAATCATCGACTCGTTTCAGGCTATCGTGGTGGTGGACGAGGCATACGGCGACTTCACCCGCGAGCCGTCGATGGCTGCGGAGCTGAAGAGCCACCCCAACCTCATTGTGCTCAACACCATGAGCAAGGCGTGGGCTTGCGCCGGGCTGAGGCTCGGAATGGCTTACGCCTCAAGGGAGATTGTCGACATTTATAACAAGGTGAAATATCCCTACAACGTGAACATCCTGACCCAGCAGAAGGCGCTCGAAATGCTCAAGGACCCCTTTCAGGTGGATTCGTGGGTTCACACGCTACGCATGGAGCGCGACCGCGTGATAGAGGCGTTCAAGCTGCTGCCAGTGTGCGAGGAGGTCTATCCCACCGACGCAAATTTCTTCCTTGCAAGGATGACCGACGCCACAGGCATCTACAATTATCTCGTGGACAACGGCATTATCGTGCGCAACCGCACCAACGTGACGCTGTGCCACAACTGCCTGCGCATCACCATCGGCACAAGGTCGGAGAACGCCCAGCTTTTAGGTGCCCTGCGCACGTTTTCGTAACCTGGACACGGTTTTCAGCAAGCTGGACACGGTTTTCAGCGGCTCATTCCCGGCTTTTCGCAAGCGAAGCTGAGTATAAAAATTTTCTCTAGCGCCAGATTTTAATTTCTCTAGCGCTACAGAATTTTTTCTCTAGCGCTACAGAATTATTTTCTAGACCTAGATTTTATTTTTTCTAGACCTAGATTTTTATTTCTCTAGACCTAGATTTTTTTCTTTCTCCCGACACCGCGGTTTTAAAACGCCGCCAGACAATGCCCAACTCCTTAAAAAAACATAAATATCGGGCTTTATCGCCCCTAACCCGCTTACAAATTCAAAAAATCTCCGTATATTTGTAAACTACTTGAAACAAACTGGCAAATATTATGAAGAAAATCTTTATATCTGCGGTGCTGGCGCTCTCGGCTGCCACGATGAATGCATACAACTGGGACCAGCGTTTCCGCAATCCCGACAAGGCAGCAAAGCCATGGACATTCTGGTACTGGATGTTCGGCAACGTGAGCGACGAAGGCATAAGGCTCGACCTTGAGGCAATGAAGCACGCCGGAATTTCCGGGTTCTACCTCATGCCAATCAAGAGCGCCGCCGACGGCAAGGAGCTTGGCGGAGCGTCGGAGCAGCTTTCGCCCGAGTGGTGGCGGAGGATGGACACGGTCTACCGCCTTGCCGACAGTCTGAAGCTCGACATGGGCATCCACTTCAGCGACGGTTTTGCGCTGGGCGGCGGTCCGTGGATAGAGCCCGAGGAGAGCATGCAGAAAATAGTGTGGAGCGACACCATCGTGAGCGCCAGGGACATACGCACAGGAAAGGTGCCCGTGCCGAGGGTGCCCGTGAGCGGATATTATGAGGACATCGCCACCTATATCTACCCCGTGGAGGCGGCAGACACGCGCAAGCCGAAGGCTTCGGTGGAGTTTCCGTTCCGCGCCACGGAGCCGAGCGACATCATCATGACCTACGACGCGCCCTACACGCTGAGGAGCGTGAGGATAGTGACGGGCGGCAACAACATACAGTCGCACAGATTCAGCATCTACGCCTCCGACGACGGAGTCAGCTACCGCTTTGTGCGCCAGCTCCAGCCCGCGCGCCAGGGATGGCAGAACACCGACGCGCAGGCTACCTACGCCGTGCCGCCAACCACTGCAAAATACTTTAAGTTCCACTGGACACCCGAGGGAAGCGACCCGGGCAGCGAGGACATGGACGCAGCCAAGTGGAAGCCGACGCTGAAGGTGGGCGCCATCGAGATGTCGTCGGCGGCTGTGATAGACGGCTATGAGGGAAAGTCGGGTCTGGTTTGGAGAGTGCCGCAGCCTTTCGGCGTGGCTGACGCTGACTGCGTGAATCCCGCAGACATGATTATGCTCACCCCAAGCTCAACACCAAACACTCAGCACTCAACACTGAACACTCAGCACTCAACACTGAACACTCAACACTACAGAGTGCTGCGTATAGGTCACGCCTCAACCCTGCACACCAACGCCACGGGCGGCGGAGGGCGCGGACTGGAGTGCGACAAGTTCTCACGCGCCGCCATACAGAAACAGATTAATCACTGGTTTGGCGCCATCTACAGCCACGCTCCGGCGGACGTTGCCAAGCGTGTGCTGAAGCGCCTGCATGTTGACAGCTGGGAGTGCGGCTGCCAAAACTGGAGCAGCAACTTTGCGGCGGAGTTCAGGCAGCGCCGCGGCTACGACCTCATGCCGTGGCTGCCGCTGATTGCCGGAGTGCCGATGGAATCGTCGGAGAAGTCGGACGCGGTGCTGCGCGACGTGCGCCTGACAATAGCCGAACTCATTGAGGGAATCTTCTTCGACGAAGTGCAGAAGGCGGCGCGCCGCCACAACGTCAGCCTTTCCACCGAATGCGTGGCGCCAACGATGGTGAGCGACGGACTGCTGCACTACAAGCGCAGCGATTATCCCATGGGAGAGTTCTGGCTCAACAGCCCTACCCACGACAAACCCAACGATATGCTCGACGCCATCAGCGGAGCACACATATATAACAAGAACATCATCCAGGCGGAGGGCTTCACCGAGATTCGCGGTGTGTGGAACGAGCATCCCGCAATGCTGCGCCCCCTGCTCGACGCCAACTACTGCATGGGAATAAACGCCATCGTGTTCCACGTGATGACGCACAACCCCTTCACCGACCGCAAACCGGGCATGACGCTCGACGGAATAGGCACTTTTTTCCAGCGCGACAACACTTGGTGGCGCGAAATGCCTGCCTTCACCGAATACATAGCACGCTCGCAGGCGCTGCTGCAGCACGGCAGTCCAGTGGTGGACCTCGCAGTGTACACGGGCGACGAGCTGCCGCGGCGCTCCATCCTGCCCGAGCGGCTGGCGGGCATCCTCGGCGGGCTCTACGACAAGGGCGACCTGGAGCGCGAGAAAATCCGCGTGGCAAACGTGGGACAGCCCATGGAGCAGAGTCCCGTGGGAGTGAACCACACCAAGAACATGACCAAGGCTGACACATGGGTGAATCCTCTGCGGGGCTACCACTACGACTCGTTCAATCACGACGTGCTCGACGGCTCCAGCATCTGTGACGGCAGGCTCGTCACTCCCGACGGCATGAAATACGAGGCTCTGGTGGTGCCCGGCGCACGGCTTATGAACCCTGCCGCCATAAACACCGCCGGCGAAAGGATTGAGGCGCTGCGCCGGCAGGGGCTGAAGGTAATCGACAAGCCTTGGACCGACGACGACCTGAGCGCTCTCGGCATACAGCGCGACGCACAGCTGCCGCGGGGAATAGCCTACACGCACCGCCACGCCGAGGATGCCGACATCTACATGCTGAGCAACCAGACCGACAACGCCATCGCCTTCATCCCGCAGTTCCGCGCCAAGCGGAGCCACGCATACATCGCCGATGCGATAAGCGGAAAGATTTTCCGCGCCGCAGACTTGACCGACCAAAACGGCAACATCAGCCTCGCGCCGAAAAGCTCACTGTTCTATGTGCTCGCCGACAGTGAGGTGACCGCCGACACGCCTACAGCCGCCGGCACCCTACAGCCGCTGGACCACACGGGCTGGACCGTGGATTTTGAGGAGACGGGCAAGACCGTAACCTCCGACACGCTCTTCGACTGGAGCCGGAGCAGCGACAACGCCGTCAGGTATTACTCGGGACACGCCACCTACACCACTACATTCAAGGCTAAGAAAAACGAGAGGATAATCCTCGACCTCGGCGACGTGCGCGACATCGCCACCGTGACCGTCAACGGCATCGACTGCGGCACTCTGTGGACCGCGCCCTTCCGCACCGACATCACCAAGGCGCTGCGCAAAGGCAGGAACGAGCTGAAAATCACCGTTGTCAACACATGGGCAAACGGTCTGCTGGGCAGCGACCTCGGCACTCCGGCATTCGACGGAATCTGGACCAACGCCAAATTCCGCCGTGCTGAAAAAACAACCATTCCCGCAGGAATGCTGGGACCGGTGAGGAAAATGAAGAATGAAGAGTGAAGAGTGAGGAGTGAAGAGTAAAGAATGGCTACAGCTTCTATAAGCCCAATTAGCCCTATATGCCCCATTAGCCCTATCATCCCAATAATAAAAAAAAGAAACAATGAAATATAAAATCTTTCTGGCGGCAGCGGCAATCCTCTCCGCCACATCAATGACTGCAAAGGTAACCCTGCCGAAGATATTCTCCGACGGCATGGTGATGCAGCAGCAGTCCACCGCCAACCTGTGGGGAACTGCCACGGGCAGGCACACGGTGAAAATCACGACATCGTGGAACAACAAGACATACACCGCCACCGCCGATAAAGAAGGCAAGTGGAAGGCGGGCGTGCAGACTCCGGCTGCCGGAGGTCCCTACACCATAACGCTGGACGACGGCGAAAAGACCACCATCGGCAACATCCTCATAGGCGAGGTGTGGATTTGCAGCGGACAGAGCAACATGGAGATGGAGATGAAGGGATTTAAGAACCAGCCCGTGGAGAACGCCGTGAGCGACATCCTGCACTCCACCGACAAGAGCCTGCGCCTGTTTACAGTGAAGCGCAACGCTCAGCTTACGCCTGCCACCGACGTGACGGGAGCGTGGGCTGAGGCGTGTCCGGCAAGCGTGCGCGACTTCAGCGCCACCGCCTACTATTTCGGCAGGGAGCTGCGCCAGATGCTGCAGTGCCCCGTGGGGCTCATCGCCACTTCGTGGGGCGGAGCAGCGTGCGAGGCATGGATGGCTGCCGACTGGCTGAAGGCGTTCCCCGACGCAAAGATTCCGCAGACCGACGCCGACGTGAAAAAGACAAAACAACGCTGTCCAACGGCGCTCTACAACGGTATGCTCCGCCCGATAATAGGCTACACCATGCGCGGCGCAATCTGGTATCAGGGCGAGGACAACATTCCGCGCTATCAAACCTACGCCGACATGCAGACGGCAATGGTGGAGGGCTGGAGAAAGGAGTGGAATCAGGGAGACTTCCCGTTCTACTACTGCCAGATAGCGCCATACGACTACACGCTCATCGGCTGGACCTACAACAGCGCACTGCTGCGCGAACAGCAGATGCTTGCCGAGCACAAGACAGTGAACACGGGCATGGCGGTGCTGATGGACGCGGGACTGGAGTTTGGCATTCACCCGAGAAAGAAAGCCGTGGCGGGCGAGCGGCTCGCACTGCTGGCGCTCAGCGGCACCTACGGCATAAAGGGACTCAGCGCACAGTCGGCTTACTTCAAGGAGGCGGAGTTTAAGGGCGACACGGCGGTGGTGTCGTTCAACCGTGCCGACATGTGGATTTACGGCACCGACGGTTTGAAGAGCGACCTCGTGGAGGTGGCTGGCGAAGACCGCGTGTTCTATCCCGCAAAGGCGTGGATAGAGCGCAGCAAGCTCTACGCCAAGAGCGACAAGGTGAAGAAGCCCGTGGCTGTGCGCTATGCCTTCCGCAACTGGGCGGTGGGCGACCTCTACAGCGACGGACTGCCGATAAGCAGCTTCCGCAGCGACAACTGGACCGACGACAACAATGGAACAAAGGGAAAGGAATATGACATACACTGATAAAGGCTCGGCGTGGGCTGTGCGGCGGTGGGTGTGGAGCCACGTGGCGGCAGTATTTGCCGCCATCGTGCTCCACCCTGCCGCCGCCTTTGCAGCCGACAAGGGCGATTACACTCCCGAGCCGCTCGTGTGGACCACGCAAAGCGCCAACTCGTCGGAGTCGATGCCGTGCGGCGGCTGCGACGTGGGTCTGAACGTGTGGGTGGAGAACGGCGACCTGCTGATATACGCCACACGTAGCGGATGGATTGACGAAAACGGCACTCTGCTCAAGGCTGGAAGATGGCGGCTGCACATCGACGGCAATCCTCTGTCGGCTGGCGGATTCCGTCAGGAGCTGAGCCTCGACCGCGGGCTCATCACCATCAGCGCAGCCGACATATATATAAAGGTGTGGGCGGACGTGGAGACGCCGCAGTTTTTCATACAGCTGAAAGCTGGCAAAAAGCGCGCCGCCACGCTCAGCTACGAGTCGTGGCGATACAAGGACCGCGCGCTTACAAAGGCTGAGGGGCAGCAGTCGTCGTGGAAATGGATTGTGCCCAAGGACTGCGTCACCCGTGCCGACAGCATCGTGGCTGACAGGAGCACCCTGCATTTCTCCCACCACAACCGCAAGGAGACCGTCCACGACTTCACCATGCAGCGCGAGGGAATAGAGACGATAAAGGACAAACTGTATAATCCGCTGGCATTGCTGCGCATGGACGGCGTGATGACGGCACCAGGCTTTGTGTTCAGCGGCACAAAGGACGGCACATACGCCTCAACCGACTATAGGGCGTGGCAATACTCCGCCAACGTGAGCAGCGCCACCGTCACCGTGACGCTCGGCGCACAGACGACACCGCTCTCTCCCGCCCTTTCGAAAAAACGGTCGCAAGAGACATCGCTCTCTCCCACCCTCTCGCTGAAGCGGTCGGCGGCTTGGTGGCACAAATTCTGGCAGCGCAGCCACATCGTCACCGACAGCCCTGAGGCTGCCGAGATGGTGCGCAACTACGAGCTGTTCCGCTTCCTTTTGGGCTGCAACGCCAAGGGCGCAATGCCTACAAAGTTCAACGGAGGGCTGTTCACCTTCGATCCCGTGTATGTGGAGGACAAATATCCGTTTACGCCCGACTTCAGGCTCTGGGGCGGCGCCACCATGACCGCCCAAAACCAGCGGCTCGTCTACTGGCCAATGCTAAAGAGCGGCGACGCCGACCTAATGGTGCCGCAGTTTGACACCTATCTCAACATGCTGCCCACAGCCGTGGAGCGCACGCGCCACTACTGGGGACACGACGGAGCGTCGTTCACCGAACAGGTGGAATGGTGCGGACTTCCAAATCCTGCCGAGTACGGCAAGCACAAGCCGGGGCAGGACATGGGAACGGAGCGCAACGCATGGCTGGAATATCAGTGGGACACGGCGCTGGAGTTCTGCTCAATGATTCTCTCGGCAAGGAGCTACGCCGGAATGGACATCGCAAAATATGACACTCTCATACGTCAGTGCATAAAGTTCTTCCCTGAGCATTACCGTTACCTTGCTCTGGAGCGTGGACCCAAGGCGCTCGACCAGCAGGGGCACATTGTGCTCTTCCCGGGGTCGGGATGCGAGACCTACAAGCAGGCTTACAACCCGTCGAGCACCATAGCGGCGCTGATGCGCGTGTGCCGGCAGTACGGCGACACCGCCACGCTGAAGCTACTGCCGCCAATACCGCTGCGCAACGGCATGATTGCACCTGCCGAGGCGTGGGCGCGGATACAGAACGTGGAAACACCGCAGCTTTACCCGGTATGGCCGTGGCGAATCTACGGCGTGGGCCGTCCCGACATAGAAACGGCGCAAAACACCTACCGCAACGATTCACACGCAGTGGCTATGCGCGACACCAAGGGCTGGAAACAGGACAACATCTGGGCGGCTTGCCTTGGACTGACCGACGAGGCTGCCGCGCTAAACGCCAGGAAATTTGCATCGGGTCCATACCGCTATCCTGCTTTCTGGGACCGCGGCTACGACTGGGCGCCCGACCACAACCGCGGAGGAGCTGCGATGATCGGCTTGCAGGAAATGCTGCTTCAGGAAAAGGAAGACGGCGAAGTAATCCTCTTTCCGGCATGGCCAAGGCAATGGAACGTAAAGTTCAGGCTCCATGCCTCGGACGGCAGAGTGATTGAGGCGGAAATGAGAAACGGAGAAACAATCATAAAAAATAAGAAAGGGCTAACTTATGCAGAAATACGCCAACTATATAAAGCAGATTGAGATTGACTCGCTGTGGAGCGGACGCAAGCACATCGTCTGGAATCTCGACCCGCAGGTGAACATTCTCAGCGGAGTGAACGGTGTGGGCAAAAGCACCATTCTCAACAAAGTGGCGCGCTCGCTGATTGTAAGCGGCGAGTTTCCCAACAATATGCTGAAAGGTGTACACATAAAAGTGGAGCCTGAGGACGCGCGCTGGATAAAGTGTGACCTGATAAGAAGCTTTGACCGTCCGCTGATGTCGAGCGAATCGATGAGCAGAATCATTGAGACATCGATAGTAACCGAGCTTGACTGGATTCTCTACCAGCTGCAGCGCAAATATCTCGACTATCAGGTGAACATAGGCAACCGCATAATCGAGGCACTGCAAAACGGCGATGCCGCGCTGGCGCAAAAGCTGGCGGAACCCAAGCGGAAGTTTCAGGACCTCGTAGATGATCTGTTCTCGGAGACAGGCAAGAAGCTGATACGCAACAAAAACGAGATTATGTTCACACAGATTGGCGAGGAACTGCCGCCCTACAAGCTGTCGAGCGGCGAAAAGCAGATTCTCGTGATACTGCTCACGGTGCTAATCGAGGACAACGAGCCCCACGTGCTGTTTATGGACGAGCCGGAAGTGAGCCTGCACATAGACTGGCAACAGCGGATGATTGAGCTGATAAGGACGCTCAACCCCAACGTGCAGATTATCCTCACCACCCACTCGCCTGCCGTAATCATGAACGGCTGGATGGACAAGGTGACGGAGGTGAGCGACATCACTGTGTAAAACATAAACACCAGCGGCATGGCATCACTGAAAGAAAACATAACATCGCAGTACTTCGAGGCGGCAAACAGACTGGCATCGAAGAAGGCAAGGCGGCGCATCGTGGCATACGTGGAGAGCTATGATGACATATTTTTCTGGCGCACGGTGCTGGGTAAGTTTGAGAACAAGGAACGCTACTTCGAGGTTATGCTGCCGTCGAAGTCATCGCTGCAGCGCGGAAAGAAGAGCGCACTGATGAACGTCATAGGCGACAACGTGGGACGCGACATGATAGCCTGCGTGGACGCCGACTACGACTATCTGATGCAGAGCCACTCGCCAATGTCGGAGCGGATGCTCAACAATCCCTACGTGTTTCACACCTACGTCTATGCCATCGAAAACTTCCAGTGCTACGCCGAGAGCCTGCACAACGTAAGCGTGATGGTGACGCTCAACGACCATGCCATTTTCGACTTCGAGGCGTTCATGCAGCGCTATTCGGAGATAATCTACCCGCTGTTCGTATGGTCTATACTGGCATACCGCACCGCAAACTTCAAGCATTTCTCCATCAGCGACTTCAACCGCACAATTACGCCGGGTGCCTTCAACATCATGGAGCCGCTGCCGGCTCTCGACCACATAAGGAAGAAAGTTTTCAACAAGGTGAAGTGGCTTCAGCAGCATCTGCCGGGGCACAAACAGGAGTATCTTGCCCTGAAGGAAGAACTGAAACAGCTTGGCGTCTATCCCGAGAACACCTATTTATATATACAGGGGCATCACCTGTTCGACGTGGTGGTGCTGCCAATCCTCACAAAGGTCTGCAACCGCCTGCGCTCTGAGCGCGAGAACGAGATTCACCGCTCCGCCATACACCACACCCAAATGCGCAACGAGCTGTCGTGCTACGAGAACAGCCTGGAGGACACGCGCAGTATGCTGAAAAAAAACACAGGTTACATGAGCAGTCCGCAATTCCTGCAACTGCAGGCTGACATCGAGAAGTTTTTAAACGCATAAAAGAAACAATTAAACGCATAAAAAAGCGCCACCCTGCGAGGATGGCGCTTTTTTATGCTTCTTTTTCCAGACTTACTTTTACTTCACCTGATAAACCTTCGACATTGTTATGTCGAAACGCAGCGTGCTGTAATTGGTGCCGGTGATACCGGAATTATTGTAACCGTAACCGACAGGATTCACACCGTAACCCAACTGCCATGGGATATATATTATCCAGCGGTCGCCCTCAACCATGTTTTGCAACGCTGTGCCAAATCCGTCAACAACACCACTGACATTGAACGTCACTGGCGTGTTGATGCTCTCGTCGAGAGTGGTGCCGCGCATCCACGACTGGTCGAAGATATAGCCCGTGCTGTAGGTTGTGCTCGGCAACAGCCTGCCCTGATAGTGTACAGCCACAGAGTCGGTGTAGATAGGGCGGACGGTACCGCTGCCGTTGCGCAGGCGCTTCACGTAGATATAGTCCTCAGCCTTGCCCTCTCCGGCAACGAATGAGAAGTTCTTGATACGCTCCCAGCCGTGCCCCACCGAGTCGGTGGCAAGACGCTGCACAAACGCATCGTTGTAGTTCTTCCAGTCGGGATATTCATCAGGCGTGTCGTCGCTCTCACTGCATGATACGAACATTGGGAAAATGGCACAGAGACACAGCGGCAAAAAATGTGCCGCCATGCTCCGTGCCATCCGCCTCACGCCGAATATTGTCTTGTTTATGCTTTTATACATTCTATTCTTGTTTTTACTGAAGTTTCTTCAGCAGGCTTGTTATGCTTACCTTCTCCTCAATGATGCTGCAAAGGTCGCTAATCTTGACGCGCTCCTGCTCCATGGTGTCGCGGAAACGCAGGGTGACGCAGCCGTCGGTGAGCGAGTCGTGGTCGACAGTCACGCAGTAAGGAGTACCGATGGCATCCTGACGGCGGTAGCGCTTGCCGATGGAGTCCTTCTCGTCATACTGGCAGTTGAAGTGGAAACGCAGGTCGTTGATAATCTCGCGTGCCTTCTCTGGCAGTCCGTCCTTCTTTACAAGCGGCATAACCGCGAGCTTAACGGGAGCCAGCGCTGCCGGCAACTTCAGAACCACGCGGGTCTCACCGTTCTCCAGTTTTTCCTCCTCATAGCTGTGGCACATGATTGAGAGGAACATACGGTCAACGCCGATACTTGTCTCAATTACGTATGGAGTGTAGCTTTCGTTGGTCTGCGGATCAAAGTACTTGATGCTCTTGCCCGAGAATTTCTCGTGCTGAGAGAGGTCGAAGTTTGTGCGGCTGTGGATTCCCTCCACCTCCTTGAAGCCGAAAGGCATCTTAAACTCGATGTCGGTTGCGGCATTGGCATAGTGAGCTAATTTGTCGTGGTCGTGGAAACGGTAGTTCTCTGCGCCGAAGCCCAAAGCCTGATGCCACTTCATACGTGTCTCCTTCCACTTGGGGAACCACTCAAGTTCTGTTCCCGGCTTCACGAAGAACTGCATTTCCATCTGCTCAAACTCACGCATACGGAAGATAAACTGACGGGCAACAATCTCATTGCGGAAAGCCTTGCCGATCTGTGCGATACCGAACGGAATCTTCATGCGGCCTGTCTTCTGCACGTTCAGGTAGTTTACGAATATACCCTGTGCTGTCTCAGGACGGAGGTAAATCTTCATTGATGCGTCGGCAGAGGCGCCCATCTCGGTTGAGAACATGAGATTGAACTGGCGCACATCGGTCCAGTTGCGTGTGCCGCTGATGGGACAAACGATTTCCTCGTCGAGGATTATCTGCTTGAGAGCCTCAAGGTCAGGTCCCTGCATTGCCTCGGCATAGCGCTTGTGCAGTTCGTCAAACTTCTTCTGGTTCTCCAGCACACGGGGATTAGTCTCACGGAACTTAGCCTCGTCAAACGAGTCGCCAAACTTCTTCTGCGCCTTGGCAATCTCCTTTGCAATCTTGTCCTCATATTTTGCCATCTGCTCCTCAATGAGCACGTCGGCGCGGTAGCGCTTCTTCGAGTCGCGGTTGTCAATCAGCGGGTCGTTGAATGCGTCAACGTGTCCCGAAGCCTTCCATATTGTGGGGTGCATGAAGATGGCAGAGTCGATACCCACGATGTTCTCGTGCAAAAGCACCATGCTCTTCCACCAATACTGCTTGATATTGTTCTTCAGTTCAACGCCCATCTGACCGTAGTCGTAAACGGCGCCCAAACCGTCATAAATGTCACTACTTGGAAACACAAAGCCATATTCCTTGCAATGGCTCACAATCTTTTTAAATACATCTTCTTGTGCCATGATTATTTTTTATTTCGAAATTCGACCGCAAAGGTACGGAAAAAAGGTGACATTACAAAAGATTACAACTTTTTTTAATATATTTACCTAATTTAGGGCAGCACATACACCGCAGCAGCCTTAACGCTCTCGGGCGCTCCCTGCTCGGCGCGCGGCAGATACTCGATGCCCGTGATTTCCCGCTCCGCTCCAAGGTCGATGACCAGCAGATGGGGGAAGTCCGTTCCGCTGACAGTCTGCCAATAGGTCGACTCCTGCAGGTCGAAAGCCTTGTCGCCGGTATGATTGCCGTTGGCGTTCTCACTGTCGGCATACTTCACCGACCACTGCTCACGGCTAAGACGCTTGCCGTCCTTTCCCGTGAGATAAAGCTCAGCCACCGAGACAGCCTTGTCTGAATGTACGCTGCGGCACTCCACCGCCACATAACGTCCTTTGGCGTGAGACTTAAACGCCTCCTTCTGCCAACCGTTTCCGGCGGCAAACTGGAGCACAGCCACAGGAGTGGCGGAATTAAGGTCGGGACGGTCGCCCGGATTATTGTGCAGCCCTGTTTTTTCAAGGTTAAGCTTGTCCAACTCGGGGCGGTCGGCGCAATAAACCTTTGCCTCGCCCTTGGGACCGATGATATCAAGCACCACAACCTCGTTCTTTCCTTTCTTCAACCAGCATCCCGGCACGTAGAGCGTCTGCTGCGGACCTATCGACCAGTAGCGGCCTATGGCATGTCCGTTTATCCAAACCTGTCCCTTGCCGAACGCCTCCATATTAATAAAGGTGTCACCCGTTTTCTTCAGAGTAAACTCACCGAGGAAATAACCTCCGGCACTCTTGATGTATTCACTGCGCCACATATCATCGTGAGCTTGCGACATTTTCTTCCTTATCATGCCGTAGTCGTCGGCTATTGTCTGTATCAGCCAGTTTTTCAAGTTCCATGTCACCTCATCTCCGTCAATGTCGGCATTGAGCGTGACACTTTCGGTTATTCCCTTGAAATCCTTTACAGCACGCCCGAAGTTTATTCGTCCCATAGCCTCCACTAATATCACGAGAGCGTCACCTTTCTTAACTTTTGGCAGGGTGATGGTTTTCTCGTTTCTCACACGGTCAATCTTGCCGATATATTCCCCATTGACGAACACCTGCGCAAAGTCATGGCAGTCGTTAAGCGTGAGCAGGCTCTTCACAGGTATGTCGGGCAATGTGGTGGAGTATTTTATCATTCCCCATCCTGTGTTCATATCCTCCATCGTAAGGATGTCACGGCTATCCTTTGTGGCGGTCACAAAGTCGTTGAGAGACATCACCCTTGTCAGCTTAAATTCCGGCACGCTTATCAGTGGCATGGGAGCTTTGGGCACTGACGGCAGCTTGCTTTCCGAATACTTTGCCAGCGTATTTCTGAGGATATGGAATTTCTCCGTTGCCTGCCCGTATTCGTTGATTGGCGCGTCGTAGTCGTATGAGGTTACGTCGGGCGCAAATCCTGGGCTGTTGGCTCCTGCCCAATGTCCGAACGATGTTCCTCCGTGAGTCATATACAGCGAGAAGGATATTCCCTTCGACAGCATCTCATCTATGCCAGCCACCATGTCCTTTGCCGGACGTGTTTCGTGGCGTGCTCCCCATTTGTCGAACCATCCGCTCCAGAACTCCGAGCACATCAGCGGAGCATCGGGGCGCAGCTCCTTCAGTTTCTTAAATTGGTTGTCGATATTAGCTCCTGTACCGAAATTCATCGTCCACACAAGGTCGTCAAGCCCGTTCTTGGTGAAATTGCTCGCCCAGTCGCACTGAAACAGAGCCACATCGCCAAAGCCCGACTCCCTTACAATGTCGCGGATGGCACTGACGTAAGCCTTGTCCTCGCCATAGCTTCCGTATTCGTTCTCCACCTGAACCATTATAATCGGACCGCCGTTCTGGATTGTCAACGGAGCCAGCTGCTCGCCAACTTTCTTCTCAAACAGGCGCACACGTTCCATAAAATATGGGTGCTGCTCGCGCAGACGTATGTCTTTTTGCTTAAGCAGCCACCACGGCAGTCCGCCCATCTCCCACTCCGCACACACATACGGACCGGGGCGCACGATAACATACATGCCGTTTTTCTGAGCCAGACGACAAAACTCAGCCACGTCGTTGTTGCCCGTGAAATCATAGACTCCCTCCTGCTGCTCGTGTATGTTCCAGAACACATACAGGCAGATGGTGTTCATGCCCAGCGCCTTGCACATCTTTATGCGGTGATCCCAGTAAGGGCGCGGGATGCGCGGATAGTGCAGCTCGGCAGCCTTGATTACAAACGGTTTTCCGTTGAGCAGAAATGTCTTGTTGCCCACACCAAACGTGCCGGCAGTTGTCTTTGCCCCGGCAGACAACCCTAATGCCGCAGCTAAAAATAATGAAATTAAAAGTTTCTTCATATAATATGTATATTTAAATATTTTTACATTAGTTACGCAGCTCATATATCATTGCTCCGTCAGGCTGAAGCGTCATCGACAGTTTTCCGGACTTGTTAACTTTTACTGTTTCCATTTGGGAGGTCCGGTCTTTTCGGTCTGAGTAGCAATTTACCTGCTTGCCTGCCAGCATGGGAAGGACTACATTTATCTTCTTCACCTGCTTCTCGGCATTGACCGCCACAACATACCAGCTGTCGGCATGCCGGCGTGCCAAGACACAGTATTTTCCAGGATAACCGTCGATAAAGACTGTTTCATCCCAAGTTGTAGGCACGTTCTTCATGAAGTCTATCACAAAATCGGGAGAATCTTTAAGGTTATTGGGGGCAATGGCAAACATTTGGACGGCGTTCTGGAAAAGTACAGACGTTGCCAGTTGGAACACGTCTGTGGTTTTTCTTATCCGCCCGCCGTTGTTCTCTCTGTTGTGACGCTTGTTCAACAGGACTGGACCAAATTCCATACTGCCCACAGTGTTGCGTATGAACGGGTGAAGACAGGCGTTATAAGCCTCGGCATCGTCGAAATGCTGGTTGAAAATCAGGTTCTCTGAAGCGAGCACCGCCTCACTGCCAACATAGTTGGGATACATACGCTCCCATCCTCTTGGCAGCGTGCAACCGTGGAATATAATCATAAGTCCGTAGTCGTTGGCATCGGAAAGAATGT
>ENA-OYXU01000153-OYXU01000153.1-human-gut-metagenome-genome-assembly--contig:-NODE-153-length-29544-cov-5.563905_pt1 | contig 29544 bp, 24 predicted proteins | sample MGYA00243243_ERZ653435 | MGnify/ENA primary metagenome ERZ653435 (study PRJEB26926, sample SAMN06165113) | human gut metagenome | biome: ENVO:00009003; feature: ENVO:2100002; material: ENVO:00002003... | reverse complement strand
GGGTTGGTCGCCGCGGGCGTAGGCATAGACCGACAGGTGCCAGTCGGCGCCGTCGCGGCCTGTGTCGGCAGGCAGCTTGATGCTGACCTCGGCCGAGCGGCCCGGTGCGGCGTCGACGGTGAAAGGCTCTCGGCTGACCACACGGCCGTCGCGCAGCACTTCGTAGACGAAATCATAATCACGCGTGTGGCGCGACGAGAAATGATTCTCGACTGTGAAGCGGCCCGAGGCGGGATCGGCCGAGGCGAAGCGCAGGTCCTGATAGACCTTCTTGACCTCCATGATGCCCGGGTGGACGGTGCGGTCGGGAGCGACGAGGCCGTTGTGGCAGCAGTTCTCGTTGTTCCCGCGGTCGCGGGCGTTATAGTCGCCGCCGTAGGTCCAGTAGCGGTTGCCCCACTCGTCTTTCTGTTCAAAGCCTTGGTCGACCCAGTCCCAGATGAAGCCGCCCTGCATGTGGGGCGACGAACGGATGATGTCGAAGTAGTCCTGAAAGTTGCCGTTAGAGTTACCTTGAGCGTGAGAGTACTCACACATGATGAACGGGCGTCCGGGGTTGACCGATTCGGCGTAGCGGCGCATGCGGTCGGGCGAGGGATACATCAGGCAGACGATGTCGGTGTTGGGGTCTTCGGCGGCCTGCTCAAACTGCACGACGCGTGACGGATCGCGGTGCTTGATCCAATCATAGGCCTCATAGAAGTTGGGGCCGTTGCCACACTCGTTGCCCATCGACCAGATGATGACTGACGGATGGTTCTTGTCGCGCTCGACGAGCATGTGCTCGCGGTCCATCAGAGCCTCGCGCCAGCGCGGGTCGTGGGCGGGGTGCATGTTCTTGTTGTAGGTACCGCCCTGATGGTCGCAGCCGAGGCCGTGGCACTCGACGTTTGCCTCGTCGACGAGATAGAGGCCGTAGATGTCGCAGAGCTCATACCAGCGTGGTAGCTGCGGGTAGTGAGACATGCGCACGGCGTTGATATTGTGCTGTTTCATCAGCGCGATGTCGCGCAGCATGGTCTCCTCGTCGACCACATGGCCGCGCTGCGGATGATGCTCGTGCATGTTGACACCGTGCACCTCGATGGCGTTGCCGTTGACCAAGAGCTGCGAGTTTTTGATTTCGACGCGGCGGAAGCCGATGTTTGCGGCCGTCGACTCGACGGTGCGGCCGTCTTTGTCGCGCAGGGTCAGCACGAGGCGGTAGAGCTCGGGCGTGTCGCAGTCCCACGGCGTGATGTCGCCGCGCGTGGTGCGGAAGTTGTTGAGAGGCTGAGCCTTGCGGCTTGCGCTGTAAATCTTTTTACCGGCCTTGTCATAGAGCGCCACGTCTAAGGTCATAGACTCCGAGGCCTCGAGATTGACATCTAAGTCGAGGATGCCGCGGCGGTAATTGTCATCTAACGACGTGCGGGCGAAGAAGTCGGCGATGCGTCCGCGGCGGTCGAGCGAGTAGAGCGACACGGGGCGGTCGATGCCCGACAGACGCCAGAAGTCTTGGTCTTCTAAATAAGAGCCGTCGGTCCAGCGGTAGACCTCGCAGGCTATGACGTTCTCGCCCGGGTGGACCAGCGGGGTGATGTCAAATTCGGCCGGATTTTTGGTCGACTGCACATAGCCGGCTTTCAGACCGTTGACCCACACATACATGCCGGCCGTCGAGCCGTCGAAGTGGAGTATTGTACGGCGGTCAGCCCAACCCTCGGGTAAGGTGAAGGTGCGTCGGTAGCTGCCCACGGGGTTGCCGTTGGCGGGGATTTTGGGCGGATTGGCCGGGAAGGGGTAGGGGATATTGGTGTAGATGGGTGTGCCGTAGCCCTCCATCTCCCAGTTTGAGGGCACGGGGATTGTGGCCCATGACGAGTCGTCGAAGTCGACGGCCTCAAAGCCTGTGGGCTTGTCGGCAGGACGCGGGGCGAACTTGAAGCGCCACATGCCGTCGAGGCTCATGTAGTAGGGCGACTCCTTATAGTCGCCCTGACGTGCGGCCTCGGGCGAGTCAAAGGGGTGAGCCGTGGCGCGCGGCGCGAGACGGCCTACGGCAAAGACCTCTGAGTTCTCACGGTCGGGAGCGTCAGCCGCTACGGCTGTCAGCGACATGCCGATTGCCAAACCTAAGGCAATGGTTTTTACGGAAAAATTCATGGCTCGGATGTGATGAAGATGTAGTTATTGGAATTAGATTTCCGCAAATTTACAAATAAGTCCCCCGCAAAGCCAAATTTGCGGGGGAATATATGGGTGACGGTGCATAAAAAGTCAGATTTTATCCCGCTGGGCGAGATTATTTGCGCTAATTTTGACGGAAATCGTAATCTACAGCCTGATATGAAGATATTTCGCCTCGCAGCGGCCACAGCTGCCGCCCTCACTATAAGTTTTAACGCCATGGCAGACACGGTGTTGCCGTCGGTCACCGACTCAGCCTCACTCTGTTCGCAGCAGATACGCCTTGTCGGCGAGCAGGTGCTGATGTTTCAGCGTGCGACGGGCGGTTGGCCCAAGAATGTTGACATGGCCACGCCGCTGACTGACATAGAGATGAAAGCTGTGCTCGCCGAAAAGAGCCGTAAGGACGACTCGACTATCGACAACGGCGCCACGACCTCGCAGATATGGTTTCTGAGCCGCCTCTACGGCGCCACGCGCAATCTGCGCTACCGCGAGGCGTCGCGTCGCGGCCTGCGCTATCTGCTCGACGCGCAGTATGCCGAGTCGGGCGGCTGGCCGCAGTTCTGGCCGGTGCACAAGGGTTATCGCGGCCACATCACCTATAATGACAACGCCATGGCGCATGTGCTCTATGTGCTCCGCGGCGTGGCCCGCGGCGACGAGCCTTTCGGCGGAGACACGTTCACCGACGAGATGCGCCGTGAGGCCTCAGCCGCTTTTGACCGCGGCATAGACTGCATCCTCGCCACTCAAATCAAGGTCGACGGCCGTCCGACGGTCTGGTGCCAGCAGCATGACAGCGTGACGCTCGCGTCCGTCGGTGCGCGTAAATTTGAGCTTGCGGCTTTTACATCGGCCGAGAGTGTGCCGCTCGTAAAACTCCTTATGACAATAGAGCAGCCCGACAGCACGGTCATCGCCGCCGTCAAGGGCGCCATGCAGTGGTTTGACGACAACAAGATTACGGGCTATCGCTTTGTGCGCGATAAAAAGCCTCTGTTAGAGCGCAATGCGCGCCTCGTCGCCGACCCCGAGGCCGGGCCGATATGGGCGCGATATTATGATTTGGAAGAGTGTAAACCGATGTTCAGCGACCGCGACGGCGTGGCCCGCCGTCGCTTGGAGGACCTCGGCTTGGAGCGCCGCAACGGCTACGCGTGGTACACCGATAATCCCGCCGATCTCTATGCAGCCTATGAGCGCTGGCTCAAGCGATTGGAGAAAAGTAATTAAAGCTCGCCGACGGCGCGGATGGTGCGCACGGGTTTCTGCGGGTCGTTGGTGATGAGCGAGATGCGGGCGTTTAGCAGCGAGCCGGGCAGTGCGTCGCGGTCGACGGTTACGGTCAAAGTGGCTTTTTTGCCGCGCTTGACGCTGTCGCGGTCTATGCTGACTGTCACACCCGGGTCGACGGTGTATACGCGTCTTATTTCAAGCTGATTGTCGCCGTCATTGCAGATGTCGGTCGAGAGGCTGACCTTGCCGCTGCCGGCTGCGATGCGCCCGAAGTCGAGTGTCTCGCTCTCGGGGCGGCAGACGGGTGCTTTGGCGCGCTCCTTGGCCGTCAGTCGGCTGAAATCCTCGTTTACTATGGCCACGAAGGGCAGACGGTCGACACGGTCGCCGACAGAGAGCGACACAGAGTCTTCGACGAGGCCGTAGGTCTTGCATTTGGCCGAGTTGAAGTAGCAAATCATGGTGAACTGCTCGCCCGGCCCGACGGTTTTGGGCTCGAAATTGACCGTGATATAGTCGGGTGCCTTGACGAGCGCCGGGCGTATGCTGTCAGAGCTGCGGTTGTAGGCCTCGATGAATACGTTTTTGAGGTGGGGCTTGGCGACTTGGCCGAACATGATGGCCGAGGTGCGCATCTTGAGGTTGCCGAAGTCGACAGGATAGCGTCCCGAGAGGGTCTCGGAGGTGCCGACGACCACGCCTTCGATGAGCAGGCGCGAGCGGTGGTCGGTCTTGGCGTCGGAGTCGACATAGATTGACTTGCTGAAACGGCCGGGGCGCCCTGCGGGGTCGTAGGTGACGGTTATCGAGGCTGTGTCGCCGGGAGCGACGGCCTCGCGGGGATAGCGAGGCTGAGTGCAGCCGCATGAGGCGCGGGCGGCGGTGATGGTCAGCGGGCTGTCGCCGGTGTTTGTGAACACAAAGCGGCAGGTCACGGGGCCGTCGGCCTCGTCAAAGGCGCCGAAGTTGTGTTTGGTGTTCTGCCATGCGATTTCGGGCTGTGCCTGCATGACGGCAATTGCGCCGGCGAGGGCGCATATGAGGGCTGTGATTCGTTTCATCTCGTGAATTGAAGTTATGATGTCTGCAAATTTAATTGAATTTTTCGGGATATGAAAGAAACGGTTATTTGACGCTTTATGTTCCTGCAACAGATAGATTTATGTGGTCGCTGCGGTAAGTGTTAAAAAGCAAGGGTGACAAAAATAGCCTGTCATGCGGCGCTATGAGGCAGTAACTTTGCGACATCGATATCGAAAAACACATTAAACCCCGAAACACTATGAAGAACCCCGAAAAAGAAGTGACAGCCTCAGCTGAGGCTACCCCTATGGAAACCGAGTCGGAAATCACCGCAAACGAGCCCGCTGAAGAGCCTGCCCGGCAGACCGCAGAAGTTACCGCCGCAGTTGCGGCGGTCCCCATCGATGAAGTCGAGCGCCTCGTGGCCGAGGCCGAGCAGCGCGGCTATCTGCGCGGTCGCAACGAGACAATAGAGGCTGAGGTGATGCCCGCGCCCTCACCGTCGGCCGCAGATGACAGCACGGTCGGCGAAAGTTGCCCGTCGTTCCTCGCCCATCTCCGCCCCGGCTTCTGGGACTGAAAATCCATGTAAAACACAAATCGTTTAATCCGTTAATCTTTTAATCATGACTACTATCATCAACGGCCTCAACGGAGGCAAACACACAATCGACGGCCCCCTCACCGTGGCCGCAACCGACGAGGCCGCGCCCGGCCTGCTGCGCAATGTAATCGACGAGCGCATCGTCAAAATCCGACCCATGTCGACCCCCATCGACCAGCTCTCGCGCTGTGCCGGCGCTCGACGCTGCGGCTCGATGACCGTCGAATATTACTCGGTCGACACCAAAAAGACCGAGACAAAGGTCTCCACAGCCGTCGCCTCGGGACGCGGAAACCGCAAGGCCAACAATATCTACACCCACACCGTCAAGACCGACGATGACTTGCTCTTCGAGCCGTCTGAGACCGTGCTGCTCCCCGAGGTGGCCGGAGGAGCCGATGAGTCGACCGGCATCAGCGGCGGTCCGCTCGTGCTCTATGTCATCTCGCGTCTCGACGCGGGCGGGCTGGAGGTCATCTGCATCAATCCTGTCAAGGACTCGTCGGGTAACGACGTTATCCCCGCCATCGCAGCCGGCGCACGCATCATCCGCATGGGCCGCGCGGCCTCAGAGCTTGACGTGCAGACAGCTCAGTTTCAAGCGCTTCCGACCAAATCGTCTAACAATTGCCAAATCTTTAAAATGCAGTGCGAGGAAAGTACGTTCCACAAAATCGCCAACAAGGAGATTGGCTGGAGTTTCTCCGATCAGGAGGAGGCCGCCATCATCGACATGCGTGCCGGCATGGAGAAAAACTACCTCTTCGGCGCCAAGGCCAAGATTTTTGACCCGGTTAAGAACGAGAACATCTATCTGACAGGCGGCATATGGAATCAGGTGCCACGCTCTATCGACGTGACTGTCAGCGCGCTCGACGAGACGCATCTGCTTGATATCTGCCGTAAGGCTTTCACCGACAACGCCGGCTCCAAGCGCAAGATACTCATCGCCGGCACGGGCCTCATCGACGCCATCTCGCGCATCCAGCTCAGCAAGGTCGTGCAGGCCTCCGAGACGCTCGTCAAGTGGGGCATCGAGTTCAAGGAGATACGTTCTAACTTCGGCACGCTCTATGTCATCCACTCCGAGATTTTCGACCAGTGCGGCCACGCCGACGACGGCCTCGTCATCGATCCCGACTACCTCACGAAGTATGTCCACGTGCCCTTCCACACCGAGCGCCTCGACCTGCGCCGCTCGGGCACTCGCAACACCGACGCCGTCGTCATCACCGAGGCATCGTGCGTCGTGCTCCGCTATCCGACTTCTCATCTGCGCATCAAAGGCGTACGTCCCGCAGCCGGCACCTCGACGTCGGCCGCCTCGGGCAGCCAAAGCTCTGACGACAGCAACGATGGTAACTGAACTCTCGCGGGCCGGGATGCTGGTCCTGTGGCGTCGCAACGCCTTGGTCGAGCCTTCAGCCGACAGCTGCTCCGTGGAGCTGTTCGACGGGCTCAGAGTCGATGAGCTCCTTGAGGAGCGTATGCGTGCGTGGTATCTCGCCATGCTCGACCGCGGCGACCCGGCCGTTGTCACTGATGCAGCGGAGCTGTTTTCGGTTGACGATACCACATCCGGCGTCTGGCGCCGCATCAAGGTTGACTCCGCCGTGCGCCGCGTACTCTCGCTGCGGCTCGCAGGCTGGGAGCAGGCAGTCACCGTGGTCCGTGACGACCGTGCCGCAGAGCTTGTCGCCGCATCGGCCAACCCTTATCTGAGACCGACCGCCGCCACTCCGGCGGCGGTCATTATGGCCGACGGCGCGCTCTACGCCTCGCCCGTTACCGAGCCCGTCATTGTCTCGGCGACGGCCACAGTCGACACCGGCCCCGAGCTCTACCGCCTCGACGAGTCGGCCCTTGCAACTATCCCTACGATTTTCACTAACGAACTGTTGACACAAAACCCATTCAGATGAACGATTATATGTCCCTGCTTGTCGCGGCGCGAGACGCATGGATGTCGGCGGCAGAGTTCCGCTCACAGCGCCAAAGACACAAAAATTATACATACGGCGACCAGTGGAGCGACCTGCTGATTGACGACAAAGGCAAAATCGAGCGCGAGGTCGTCATCGCTGCCCGCAGCGGACGCCGTCCGTTGACCAACAATATGATACGCCAGATTGTCAAGACCGTCGTCGGACGTTATCGCGCAGTCTGCGACGAGCAGGGCGTATATCGCGGACCCAATCCGCTCGGACTGTCCGTGCGCGAGCTCGCCGAGCTCGACTGCCGCATGCTCGAGGAGTTTCTGATTTCGGGCGCGGCCATACAGCGTGTCGACATCGACACTGCGACCGCAGGTATCCGACGGCCGGTACTCACAAATGTCGACCCGCGCATGTTCTTTGTCAATAGCTTCAAAGACCCCTTGGGTCGCGATATTGAGCTGATAGGCATGCTCCACGACATGACCTTCCCGGCTATAGCCTCGCGTTTCGGCGGCGGTGACCCGGCTTTATGCCGCCGTTTAGCCTCGATATTTGCGGCAACCACCGGCGATGCAGCCTTTGCCGCGCCCGAGTCGCTCGGCTCGGCCTCGGACGGATCCCTCGATTTCTATCGTGCCCCCTCAGGCAAATGCCGTCTGATTGAGGTGTGGACGTTAGATGTGCGCCGGCGGCTGCTCGCTCATGACCGTGACCGGGCGACTGTCTACACCGTTCCGCCGGGCTGCGCCGCTCCCTCGGGAGTCGACAGCCGATGCCGCATCGAGACCGTCTGGCGGTGCCGCTGGTTTGCGCCTGACGGCACCGTGATAGCTGACTACGACTCGCCCTATGCTCACCGCAGCCATCCTTTTGCCGTCAGGCTCTATCCTCTGACCGACGGCGAGGTGCACTCGTTTGTCGAGGATGTCATCGACCAGCAGCGATATATCAACCGCCTCATCGTGATGATTGACCACATGATGGCCGGGTCAGCCAAGGGTGTCTTGCTCTTCCCGCAGTCGCAGTTGCCCAAAAATCTGACGTGGGATCAGGTCACTGACATCTGGGCGCGCTGTGACGGTCTGCTGCCCATACGCGGCGAGGGTCCGCTGCCCACTCAGGTCGTCACTCCTACGTCAAATAACGGCGCCTACGAGCTGTTGTCACTGCAGATGAAACTTTTCGACACCATCTCGGGCGTGGGCGACGCTCTGGCCGGACGCAATGTCTCGCCACAGACGGGCAAAGAGTTGTATGAGAGTCAGATCCGTAACTCTACCATCGCTATTGCCGATATGCTCGAGACTTTTGCTGCGCTGCGTGACGAGCGCGACCGCAAAGTGAAATATTGTATTTAGCCAATTTTTATTGAAATTTTACTTGACTTTGACAATTTTTATTTGTAGTTTTGCAACACGTAAAACAATTCGATATCTTCTATTATGAAAAAACAGACAACATTGACAGATTTGCGCGATGCCGACTTCGTGAGATGCTGCGGCGCGCTTATAAACAAAATGAAACGGCAGGGCAAATCATTCACTCCGCGCGAGATAGTGCGTCTGGCGCTCGCCGAGCGTCCCGACGGCTTTTATGTCAGCTATGAGTCGGCTCTACATCATGTGCGCCGCGGATGCGGCCCGGCGTCGACTGATTCATCGCAGAATGTGCGCCGCGGCTTGTGGCATGATCTTTGCACGTGTGTCGAGCGCCGTATGAACGCACGGCCGGGACGTTGCATCAGCGAAGCGGTCAGCCATGTGCTCGGCTATCAGCGTCCCGGTCGCTTTTACATGTCAGAGCGTTTGGCTATGGCGATTTTCGCCCGCAACTTTAAGGTGGTGTCGGTCGTGCGTCCGCGCCGCGAGCGTTCCGGACGCTTTCCGCTTGATATTTTCAGATAACTCGATTCCTTTAGACCTTTAACTGACATTTCCTTACCATGACAATTGCAATTTCTGTGACCGAGGTGCTCAAGACCGTCTATGCGGCCTCGGCCCTGCGTCGGCGCCTGCGGGGCGCCGACGAGGGGTTGGTCACACGTGCTGACGAGGCGGCGCTCAGACGTTTTGTCGCCCTCGCGGCCGGCGACACGGCCATCGCTCTCGGTCGACGCATCGTGCGCTTTGAGATTGACGCCGACGACGAAATCATAACATTTGAATTAACAGGTGATGCCGACCGCGCGGCCTCTGTCCGTCAGGCGCTTGAGACCGCCGTGGGCTACGGGGCGCTCGCCGCTCTGCGCTACGACGCCGGCGAGGCCGGACGGGCTGAGTCATACCGCGCCCTCGCAGCCGAAGCCGTCGAAACGACACTTGCCGCCGCATCCTCGACAGGTCCGCTGCCGCGCATCACCCCGTTCTATTATTAATTTATGGTGAGTGATTGAATTATTCCTTGTCTGATAATGATGGACGGTCTGTTACCAATTCCATGTAGGTCTCCATAAAGCCAATCACTGCATACAAGTCTCCTTCATCTGTAAGATAATAAAGAATGTCGGCATCGTCCCACCATACACGACTCACCGGCTTAGGGTCAAGGACGGCTCCCTTTCCGGGACCTGTCAGCCAGTTCAGGCCGTCTGCTGACGCCACTATCAGACCTATGGGCGTGAGTTGTATATCGGTTATGGTTTCGGATGAGAACACGGGCACAAGATTGTCGTCAGATGTAAGCAATACTTGGTCGTCAATCCAGACCATTGTCTTGTCTCCTAAAGTCGATATTTTGAGTAATGCAGATTTTACACTGATAAAAGGCATACATGTACGTTCTACGGGATTTATCTCATATACACACGAAAAATCTTCATCAGCCGTGCATGCGTAAAATGTGGAGTCAGTGGCCGGATAAAGCGTAAACTGCTCATTATCAAGGCGCCCGACAAAGGCGCGTGACATAGACTCTGTTGTCATACGATAAATGCTGTCCCCTTCAGCCGCATAAATCGCTCTGCCGCAGCTGACTATCGAACGTGCGTCATTCGGCTCGAGCCATTTGATTGCCGCCAGTTCGGGGTTGTCGAGCATTATTACGGAGTCGTTGCCGCATTTAAGGCATAAGCCGATACCGGACAGATGAAGTATTTCGTCTCCGTCAACGCGCATCTCCTCTTTGCCAATCAGCAAAACCTTATCGATAGCCACAGAAGACAATGTGCATATTATAGCGCACATTACGATTAACATCCGTCTCATAGTGTTGATATTATTTCTTCGTCAATTAGTTGTCTGTACACATCGGTCTTTACGGGTTTGATTCCGAAAAATTCCTCCATCATAAGCTCATGCAGATTATCTTTGGATATCTCCACGCGGGTCACCGGCGGAGGTGCGAGAGGCTGAGTCTTGAAGTCATCGCTGTGCCAGTCCTTGCCGAGAGTTGAAACGGCATTGTCATCGAGCTTTATGCCTTTGTAATCGGCATAGGTTTGTGCCGCTTTTTTGCGGCGGCGAAGCTCGGCGCGTACCATCAGCGCTTTTTGGAGCATCGCCGCCCGTTCAGGTGTAAGTGTCTGACGCCGCACCTGAGCAAGCTGCTTACGGGCAGTGTTGCGTCTTTGAGTCTGTGGATACATTATGCGCCGGGGCTTATTCTCCCCGCGAAGCATCCGGGCCTTTTCCTTGCCTGTTGACTTTGGATTTGCCTGATTAAACTGCGGCCCCACGCGGCGGTGTGCCTGGCGGGCTCGTTGCTGGGCGAGTTTGGCGCCCTCATTGGCATGGTAATGGTCTCGGGCTATACGGCGGTCGGTCTGTTGTTGCAGCATGGCGTTTGTCTGAGCTGTGACGGCTGCTGCGCGATTGTCGTCGGCAATCCTGCGTTCCAGCTCTTCCTGACGTTTACGTTCGGCAGCCTCTTGCTGTGCCTGTATCTGTCGTTCCCGTTTCTCTTCCAACCATTGACGGTGTGCATCAGAAGTCTGATGGGTATAATTCTTACCCATCCTCCGGGCCTGTTTGGCGCTTGTCGGTTTGGTGTAACCCGACCGACGGGGCTGTGCGGCGGCTACCCCACGGGCCACCTTGCCATAAAGACCATTGGTATTGGTCATTTTTGATGTTATAAAAGTCGGATTGCTTAAACCGTACTGTACGTCACGTCTCATACATGTTGCCGTTGCCTGAATTGAACGTGTGCCGGTATTGCAATCCACGAACTCGACATCGGAGCTTCTTTGGTTGCTCCAGACATCTGTGCCTAATTCCGTCGAGTAGACCCAGCCCTGTGCGCCGGCCGACACGGCGACTGACAGCATAAGAAGAAAGATTGTTTTTTTCATAGGAATAATATTCAGTTCGATTTGTAATTATCTGTTTTGGCTTTGAGTTTGTCAGATTTCAAGAATTGTCCTGATTTCAGAATCCGGAAATTTTCCGCTGTCGGCATTAGCCTGAAGTTTGGAAAACATAATTTCATTAAACCACATATAGAACCATTTCCCGTCCCATTTATTTTTTACATACATTTCCCAATATTCCTTGGCTTGCTTTACAATATGTTTCATACGCTCGCTCTCGGATTTTGACGGCTCGAATAAAGGCACATAGGTTTCAAACGACGTAAGAAAAAACACGTTATCCTCAGGTGTCCATCGATAATAAGTCACTTCGTTGTTGCGTTCTTTAATGGTTGGTGTTTCCCTGTCAGAGCGAACTTCTACGTTGATAATATCAAGGCGTCCGACAAGTTTGTCCGGGTGTTGGAGCTGCAGGTTAATTTCGGCACTGTAAATTTTGTCTTTAGACACGCTGAAATGGTCGATTATTCCGTTGGAAATGGCAGAGAAACCCGATGCAAGACTGTTAGCCAATAATTCTTCGCCATGACTATACCGGCTCCTTGAATACTGGCCGGCAACAAGAGCCTGAGTATGTTGTATGGACTGTCGGAGCGCGGCTGTCAACTCCGGATTATTCCTTTTTAACTGTTCAGTGCCCCAAATGGCATAAAGCCAACGAGAATTGTTGTCGGTAACTGTCTGAATCGGATGACAGACCCAGTTGGGTTTACGATTTTTGCTCTTCGGATTAATTCTCCGCTCATCAACATTCAGTTTATAATAGTCACATTCATTTTTTTGCAGGGACATGAAACCATATTTTTTATCTGCACAACTCGTGAGAGTATAGCCTGACGGCAATTGTCCGAACGTTATAATATTCAGTGTCATTATGGCATCTTCCTCAGATATTTCTCTGGCTGCTGCGGCGTAGCTGTTCCCTCCCATGACATTAAGCGCTTTGCCTACAGAAAAACCGTATGTGGATGCCATCAGCGGATATTTCAGCATTTCGTCACTTACCCATACGCCCGTCAGGTCTTCATTGATGGGTCGGCGCGTTCTGACTTTGTGCAGAAAGGCGCGTGCGGCGGCAAGTTCCTCGTCATAATCATAATCGAGACGTGTGGCATAGTCTTCTAACATAGGGAGATATTTTTTTATGGCCGTTGTGTCGGTGTTCTCCCGGGCAATGGTAAGTTCGGCTGCATAAAGCGGTCCGAGCTGTGGGCTGTCGGGACGTGCCAGCGCAAGGTAACAATCTTTAAAAGCTGTCGCTCTGTCAGTCTTGTTTTGCTCGGTATAACTTACGAAAAAATCATATAGCCGTGAACAAATAGTGTCGCATATATAGGCGGGCTTGCCGCCCCCGAAATTACGCAACATATTCAAACGGGTCGGCGCCATTTCAGGCTTATCGGCCAGAGCATCGGCATAATTGTCGGCCATAATCAGCGCCGAGTCGACAACGGCTGTAATATTAATCGGGGCGGTCGGTCGGCCCTTGTCTACAGGACTTTTTGCCGCCAATCCAAATCCGACGATGATAAATGCTAAAAGTGTGAGAGGTCTCATCTGTTCTCATAATTACCATCGGCCTCTCCTTAACGGTTTGATGAAAGGTTTATAAAAGAAAAGCGTGAGAGTCCGTACTTATTACTCGTCCCACATTCTGAGGCTCTCGCATTGCCCGGTTAGTTGAACGAGCAATGATGCAGAAACCTCACGCAAATATGATATATTAACCCGCTCATGATGTTCTCACATCACGCAGGTTAAGATATAACATATCCACACAAGCTATCTATCATTGCTTCATTCCCGACTAACCTAAGAAATTTGCGAGATTTCAGAATATCAGGAAAGAGCGCTGAGTAAACGCTTTTCATTATGTAGCGGCATGCCGTGCGTGCATACCGTTTTATCGCAGACCTCCATGCAAAAAGTCACAATCTTTGCAAACAGTCTGTGACCGTAAAATTAGTAAAATATTTTATATGTGGTGATTATTCAGTAAAAAAAACGTTGCCGAAAGAAAACAAAACCATAAGGTCTCATGGCCTTGAGATATTCTTGCTTAATTATTTGGGAGAGGGGATGACAGATAAATTGTGAGTCACGATTTATTTGTTTATTTTTGCCGTGATGAAACAGATTCAGCTTCACACACTGTCCGCCATGCCGGGCCCGGTCGGCGTTTTTGACTCGGGCTACGGCGGCCTGACCATCCTGCGCGAGATTCGCCGCGCCCTTCCCGACCTCGATTATATCTATCTCGGCGACAATGCCCGTGCCCCTTACGGTACGCGCTCATTTGACATTGTCTACGATTTTACGCTCGATGCCGTAGAGTATCTTTTCAGCCGCGGATGTCACCTTGTGATTCTTGCCTGTAACACCGCGTCGGCCAAGGCTCTGCGCACCATACAGCAGCGTGACCTCTGCCGTCTTGACCCCTCACGCCGCGTGCTCGGAGTGATTCGTCCGACGGTCGAGGCCGTCGGCTCGCTGACTCGTAACGGCCACGTCGGGCTGTTCGGCACGCCCGGCACTGTCGCCTCGGGCTCATACGAGATGGAGATAGGCAAGCTCTATCCCGATTTCAAGGTGACGACCCACGCCTGCCCCATGTGGGTGCCGTTGGTCGAGAATCACGAGGCTGACCGTCCCGGTGCCGACTATTTCGTGCGTCAGGAGGCCGATGCGCTGATGGCCGCCGACCCGGAGATTGACACCGTCATACTCGGCTGCACGCATTATCCTATTTTATATCCCAAAATCCGCGAGGCAATGCCCTCAGGTGTCAACATAGTCTGTCAGGGCGACATCGTGGCCCGCAGCCTCGTCGACTATCTTCGCCGCCATCCCGAAATCGACGACCGCATCACTCGCCATGGAGGGGCAACAGAACATGGAGGGGCGATTTCCAATCGCCCGAACGAAACCCATCGCCCGGCTGAGAGCCCGATGGGTCACACCGAATATTTAACCACCGAAAATCCCGAGAAATTCGCTTCACTTGCCACCCTCTTCCTCGGCCACGACATCACCCCCCGCCACGTCACCCTCCCATCACATAGCTGACCATCTCGACGAGATTAGTTATAATTTTGAAGCGTTTAATCGGGTGTGAGCACGTTCGATAGCCTGTTGCAGCTTATGTTCAAGCACTTTACGGTCAGGGAGTTTTGTCAGATACTCCGCTACACGGATATTATTGTCATGTAGATGCATCAGTTCAATGTGCTCCTCATTTTTCCCTGCACAAAGGATAAGCCCAATCGGTTTATTTTCGCCGTCAGCCATATCATATTTTTCGAGCCAGCGTAAATATAGTTCCATCTGACCTTTATATGCCGCCTGAAATTTTCCGAGTTTCAAATCAATAGCGACGAGGCAGCGTAAACGGCGGTGATAAAACAGCAGGTCGATATAGTAATCTTCATCGTCGACAGTTATGCGTTTCTGACGGGCCAAGAAAGCGAAATCATTGCCTAATTCGGTGATAAATCGTTGCAGTTCGGCCACAATAGCGCTTTCGAGGTCTCGTTCAGAGTAATTTTCGTGCATCCCGAGGAAATCAAGAACGTACGGGTCCTGAAAAACGAGCTCTGCCGACATTTTGCGCTCATTGCGCAGCTCGTCCAAATCGTGTATTATCACTTCGTCAGGTTGCTTTGCTATGGCGGTGCGTTCATAAAGCATACCGTCTATTTTGGCTTTCAGAGTTCTCACAGACCATCGCTGGTCGGCGGCCATTGATGCATAAAATTCGCGCTGCAATCTGTCTTCCATGGGCACAAGCAGCCTGATATGCGACCATGTTAATTGTCTACACACTGTGTATACAATATTTTCCTCAGGAAAGACTTCGGCAAAACGCATCATTTGTCTGAGATGCTTTTCTGAAAAAGAGCCTTTGCCATATTCGGTTTGCAAGGTTTGTGCTAATTGAATGACAATCTGTTTGCCGTAAGTCGCCCGCTCCCCTCCGAGGATTTCGCGATTTATGCGGTCGCCGATGTGCCAATACATCAACGTCATTGCCGAATTGACAGTAGATGCGACTTGCGATTTGGTCGCTTCAATCATTTGCCTTATATCGGCAATAAGGTTATTATCAATATGCTTATTTGTGGCAATTTCCATGGAGAAATCTACTTGTCTGATTGAATCATTAGTACTCACTAATGATTTTAGGTTTATAATGCGGTAATATATTGCTGTTATGCAAATATATAATGTTTTTCTGAGGTTGCAAAAGGTCCGGGCAGTCGGGCGCGGTGATTATTAATAAAAACTTAATATCTTTTGTTGCGGGGAGTTCTGGCGGATTGTGTAATTTTGAAGACTCTTTTTGGCTGTACGGTGCCGATATGTTTCAGACACCGGGCTAACATATGTCTTATTATTATTGTTTTAAATCAAAAGCGTTTGATTATGCAATCCAACTATCCTTTTAACAACACTCAGGGTCTGATGAAAAAATTGATATGGTCTGTCGTCGGCATTGTCGCGGTCATCGTCGCCGTGGCGTTTATTGCCCCGTGGTATAACGTGTGGTCACAGGAGATGGAGGGTAAGGCCGAATTTGCCAAGGCCGAGCAAAACCGCAAAATCAAAATAGAGGAGGCAAAGGCCAATCTCGAGGCAGAGAAACTCAACGCTCAGGCTGAAATCGAGCGTGCGAAGGGCGCGGCCGAGGCCATACGCATCGAGAACGGCTCCATAACACCGACATACATACAGTATCTGTGGGTGCGTCAGCAATCTGACCTCAGCGACAAGACTGTTATCTATGTGCCGACCGAGACTAATCTGCCTATCCTCGAGTCGACACGCAATCTTATCGAACAAAATCAGAAATAAATCCTGACTCACGATGGCGCAGACACGGACTTACACAGGACTCAGCGCGGCCGAGGTAGAAGAGAGCCGACTTAAAAACGGTGTCAATATGCTGACGCCTCCGGCCCGCGAGCCTTGGTGGCGCGATTTCATGCATAAGTTTTCCGACCCGCTGATTATCATTCTGCTCGTGGCCGGAGTGCTGTCAATCGGCATCGCGTTCTACGAATATTTCGGTCTCGGACAGGACTGGAAGGTGTTTTTTGAGCCTATAGGTATATTTCTGGCCATCCTCTTGGCCACGGGTCTCGCTTTCATCTTTGAATACAGGGCCAACAAGGCGTTCGCGATACTCAACAAGGTCAACGACGACGAGCCGGTCGAGGTCATCCGTGACGGCGGCTCGACGACTGTCCCGCGACGCGACGTCGTGGTCGGTGATATTGTCATACTCAACACGGGCGACGAGATACCGGCCGACGGCGAACTCTTGGAGGCCGTGACTCTCAGTGTCGACGAATCGGCGCTCACCGGTGAGCCGATGGCCCGCAAAACTACGGTCGAGGCCGACTTCGACCCTGAGGCGACATATCCGTCAAATCATGTCGAGCGCGGCACAAAAGTCATGGAGGGACACGGCGTGATGCGCGTGACGGCTGTCGGCGACGCCACAGAGACCGGCAAAGTCTTTGTCGAGGCGCAGATTGACAATTCTGTCCGCACGCCTCTGAGCATACAGTTAGACCGCTTGGCACGACTCATCTCCGACTGGAGCTATATCATCGCCGGACTGGTCATCGTCTTTCAGCTCGTCCACTTTCTCGGCTGGTCTGACTGGCGCTCATATCTTCTCGCCGCGCCGGTGGGGCTGTTCTTCGGTCTGGTAATCGGACGTTTCAAGGCATGGTCCAAGGCGGCCTGCGTCACCACAATCATCATATTTTTCGTGCTCTTCATCGCGACGGTCGCCGGAGTATTCGCCATGCAGCATCCCGGCGCCGACTCGGCCGGATGGTCGCTGCTCCTCGGCCATACACTCAAGACGCTGATGGTCGCCGTGACCCTCATTGTCGTGGCTGTGCCCGAGGGACTGCCGATGGCCATTACCCTGTCGCTTGCCTATTCGATGAGCCGTATGCTCAAGACTAACAACCTCGTGCGCAAGATGCATGCCTGCGAGACCATGGGCGCCACAACCGTCATCTGCACCGACAAGACCGGCACACTGACGCAGAATCAGATGCAGGTCTACAAGACCGACTTTTTTGGTAATCCGCCTGACGACGTGCTCTATGAGGGTATCGCCGTAAACTCCACCGCGCAGCTTGATTTCTCGGGCGAAAAAGTGCAGGTTTTAGGCAATCCGACCGAGGGCGCGCTGCTGCTGTGGCTGCGTGAACGCGGCGTCGACTACCGAGAGCTTAAGGCTAATGCCTTACGCCTCGAGGAACTTCCGTTCACCACCGAGCGCAAATATATGGCTACGGTAGTGTCATCCTCGACAGGACGTCGCATCCTATACGTCAAGGGCGCGCCGGAGATTGTCTTCGGCATGTGCGCCGACACAGCCGGGGTGACCCGCGACGAGATAGACGAGCGTCTGCTTGACTATCAGGCCATGGCCATGCGCACACTCGGCCTCGCATATCAGGTGCTCGACGACGGAGACCGCACGATCGACGACGGACGCGTCGTCGCCGACCGTCTGACATTCCTCGGCATTGTGGCCATCTCAGACCCCGTGCGTCAGGACGTGCCCGACGCAGTCAGAGAAGTGCTCGACGCCGGCATAAAGATAAAGATTGTGACCGGCGACACCCCCGGCACAGCCAAGGAAATCGGACGGCGCATCGGTCTGTGGGACGACACGAGCGACACCAACCGAAATATAATCACGGGCCCCGAGTTCGCGCATCTTGACGACGAGGAGCTCCGCCGGCGTGTCGGAGACTTTAAAATCATCGCCCGCGCACGCCCCATGGACAAGAAACGGCTTGTCGAGGCCCTGCAGGCACGCGGCGAGGTCGTAGCCGTCACCGGCGACGGCACCAATGACGCTCCGGCCCTCAAGACAGCCCACGTCGGACTGTCGATGGGCGACGGTACTTCCGTGGCCAAAGAGGCCTCCGATATCACCATCATCGACAATTCATTCTCGTCGATAGGACGCGCCGTGATGTGGGGACGCTCGCTGTATCAGAACATACAGCGTTTCCTCTTGTTCCAGCTGACGGTCAACGTGGCGGCATGTTTCCTCGTGCTGTTCGGCTCGTTCATAGGCTCGGAGTCGCCGCTGGCGGTGACACAGATGCTGTGGGTCAACCTCATAATGGACACATTCGGCGCCATGGCCCTCGCGTCGCTACCCCCGTCGCGCAGCGTCATGAAAGACCGTCCGCGCGACCGCCGGGCCTCGATACTCACACGTCCGATGATGACCGAACTTATCGGCGTCGGGCTGCTGTTTTTTGCCATCACACTCGGCTTCTACTGGCTGTTCAGCCACTCTGATGTGACGTCGCTGATGCAGCTGCGCCATGTCGTCATCGGCCCCGAGTCGGCGATGACCGCCAGCGAGGCCACGCTGCTCTTCTCGATATTCGTATGGACGCATTTCTGGTATATGTTTGACTCGCGGGCATTCGAGACCGGCCGAAGCATATTCAGACTGCCAATGGGGCGCGGATTCATGACCATTGTCGGCGTCATAGTCATCGGTCAGTTGTTCATCACCGAGATTGCATACGGATTTTTCAACGTCGAGCCAATGCTCCACACCACCGACTGGAAATTTAATCCGACCGGCACCGCCGACCTCATGATAATCATCCTCGCCTCCTCATCTGTCGTATGGGTGCGCGAGGCATGGCGCGCGGTTGTTGGACGAAGGTCTTGATTTACTCTCGGATTATTTGTATTTTTGTCTCAAACAATCTTTTTGAATTATGTCAATATTGATAGAAGGTAAGCCGGTGGGGCTGTGCAGCGACCACGCAGGCTATGAGCTTAAGGCTATTATCGAGGGTTATTTAGACTCACAGGATATCGCATATGTGGATTTCGGCACTCATTCGTCGGAGAGCTGCGATTATCCTGATTTCGCACATCCGTGCGCCGAGGCTGTCGAGGCGGGTGATGTCTACCCGGCTATCGCCATTTGCGGCACGGGCAACGGCATAGGCATGACGCTCAACAAGCATCAGGGCATACGCGCGGCTCTCTGCTGGGAGCCTGAACTGGCTCGTCTGGCACGTGCGCACAACAATGCCAATGTGGTCGTGCTCCCGGCCCGTTTTATCGCGCCTGAGCTGGCTATAGAGATAGTGGAGACGTTCTTCGCCACGCCGTTTGACGGCGGACGTCACGAGCGCCGCATCGAGAAGATGCCGGTCAAGGGCTGCCGCTAATCGCGCCCGGGGCGCGTCGAGCGCAGGAAGAACCACAGAAACAGGCCGCCGGCGAGGAAGAGGCTCACCGAGAAGCTCAGGATGATGCCGTAGGCGCCCAAGCCGGCCGTGAAGCCGAGCAGATAGGTTGCCGGAAGTCCGACGACCACATAGCTCACGAACGCTATCCATAGCATCGGCATGACGCGCGAGGTGCCTCGCAGTGCGCCGGCAAAGTTGATTTGCGTGGCGTCGCCGGCCTGATAGAGCACGAGCGGCACGATGAGTCCGTAGGCCACGGCGAGCACGGCGGGGTCGTCGGTGAACGCGTCCATCAGCCGTCGACCCAAGAAGATGAATATCAGCGACGAGACCACCATCAGGGCGAGCATCACATGATAGCCCGACCACGCCACACAACGCATGGCGCGGCGGTCGCCGCGTCCGGCCTCATTGGCCACGAGGATGGTGACGGCTGACGATATGGAGTAGTAGACGCAGAATCCGAGTGTGCCGACGATGACCACAATCTGAAATGCGGCCAACGGTATGGCGCCGAGCCATCCGGTCATTATAGCGGCAAATGAGAACGAGCCCGACTCGAATGTCATCTGCATCGACACGGGCAACGAGATTGTGAATATACGCCGCAGCATCTTGGTGTTGACGCGCGACTCGCGCCAGCCGTCGCGATACGGGCGATTCGAGCGTTTGAGGAAGAAGAAGGCCATGATGGCCACGGGGCATATCAGTCGGGCGAAGAGGGTGGAGATGCCTGCGCCTGTCAGACCGAGCTCGGGCGCACCGAGGTGTCCGTAGATGAGCACATAATTGCCTATGACATTGACGACATTGGCCGCAAGGATAATCCACATCGGCAGCCGGGTGTTGTTGATGCCGTAGCTCCACTGTGCGAAGACGTTGAAAACGGTTACCGGCAGCATGCCGGCGAGATAAATCAGAAAATACGGCCTGATGAGCGGCAGCAGATGAGCGGGCTGGCCGAGACGGTCGACGTTGAAATAAATCGCGGTCATCACCGATATGACAAGCAACGAGAAGGCGATGTTGAGCCACAGGCCGGTGCGCATTACGGCGCCAATCTCTTTAAACTGCTTGCGCCCGAAAAGAGAGCCGGCGAGGGGTGTCAGGCCGTAGGTGAAACCGATGCAGCAGAAGATGGCGACGTTGAAAAGATTGTTGACAAACGAGGCCGAGGCAAGTGCGTCGGTCGAATAGCGGCCGACCATTATGTTGTCGGCGAAACCGACGACAATCATGCCCAACTGCCCGACGAGTATCGGCAGACCAAGGCGGATGATGGAGCGGTAGTTTGACGTATATCGGCTTAAGCCTCTCATATCTGCACTGCTCTGCGTTATTTCTTTTTTATGTGTTTATGAGGATTGTCCCATGCGTGGCAGATGTCGCACCATGCGCGATATACTTCGCCGGTCATGTTGGGCTCATAGTATTTTGTATCTACACCGTCATTGTCTGATGCTGACGATTTGGACGCAGACTCCTTGCGCTCCGATCTGCGGCTGTCGTTATCGTCTGACGAGCCGCTGCCGCCGGCCGAATAGACCTGTCCGTCCTCGCCGTATACGATATTGGTTCCGTCGGCAGAAGCAAACCCGACCTGAGTCGTGTAACCTTTGCCGTGGCATGACCGGCAGACACCCGTACCTCCGCACGCATTGCACGGATAGTAACCCATGCGTGTCTGACGTCCGCCGCGGCCGAAGCAGACACCGCATACACCACGACCACCACATCCCATGCATGTCAGTTGTGAGACAGACTGAGCCGAGCCGTCGGCGTTGAATGTAGTCACCGTACGCGTCAGACCGTTGTCTGAGGTGTGGACATTGCCGTTGATATTGTATGTCGGATTGCCGCTGTTGGCCGGGAAATTGTCGGTGATGGCTACCGGAGCGCTATTATATACCGGTATCGGGGCCGACTGCGCGCCGGTGAGGCGCACGACGCGGTTGTTGCGGTCGAGCGATATGCCGGTCGGCTGATAGTTGTTGCCGGTCTTAAACTGACCTTGTGAGAAGATGACAAGCGAGTGCTCGGGCGCAAGGATTTCGTTACCTTCAAGGTCGAAAACTCCCATGCGGCTGCCTCTCTGTACGAATATGTAATAAACAGTCGTGCCGTCAGGGAGTTCGCCGTCGGCAATGCCGGCCAATTCAAATCGGCGGTCGGTCGATATAATCTCATGACCTGCCATGTCGAGCACACCCATATAGTCGCCCTCGACGATTGCAAGCCACGGCAGTTTGCTGCCGAGATAGTCGGGCGAAACGAAACTGTAGCCGCGCTCAGGCGCTATGATTTCGCGCAGATCAGAGCTGATGATGCCCATGCAGCGCTTGCCGTTGACATTCTTGTCCACGGTAAACACAGGCTTATAGTTGCGCGGATATTTTATGTCGATGGAGTTATAGCCGCGGTCAAACGGTATGAGGACGTTGCCGTTGCGGTCAACCATAGCCGTGACCTCATCGGACTGCGGGTTAAAGCGTTTGCATATCTTATAGCCGAACTCACCGAGACTTCCGGTATAGGTGCATCCCTCGTCGAAAGGCACTATTATGCGGCCGTTGTCTTCGACGGCAAAGACGTTGTTGATGGTGTCGCGGAGTATCACGCCCGTGCCGTTAGACAATTCGATGCGCTTGATGCCGCGTTTGACGGCCTTGGCTCCGGTAGTAGTGCGGGCTTTAGACACGGTCGTTGACGAGGAGCGACGCTGCGCCTCGACCGGTGTAGCCGAGGCGAGCATCAGTGAGAGAATGCCGACGGCAATCCCTAAAGTCTTGAAAATGCGCATATTTGCAGCGTGTTTTAGCGGGTCGGCCGGGGTTTAGTCGCGGTTGCCGAAGATGCGAAGCAGGTAGAGGAAGAGGTTGATGAAGTCGAGATAGAGCGTCAGTGCGCCGAGTGTGGCAAGACGGCCGTCAGTGGCGCCCCCCATCTGCATGGCCATCTGCTTGACCTGCTGGGTATCCCATGCTGTGAGGCCGACGAAAATCAGCACTCCGGCATAGGTGATAATCCACATCATGGTCTCACTGTGGAGGAAGAGATTGACTATCGTGGCTATCACGAGACCTATCAGAGCCATAAACAGTATCGAGCCCATGCGCGAGAGATCATTTGACGTGAAGTAGCCGTAAACACTCATGGCGGCGAAGGTGCCGGCGGTTACAAAGAACGTGGTGGCAATCGTGCTGCCCGTATAAATCAGGAATATCGGCGCGAGAGCCAGGCCGTTGACTGCGGCGAACAGATAGAACAGCAGAGAGGCAACCGCGCTGCTGAGTTTGTTGATGCCGGCCGAGAGACCGATGACCAGACCAATCTCAACGAGCATCAGCACCCACATCATGCCGGGATGCTGGGACATGTATGTCAGATAGGCCATGCTGTCGGCACACCACATAGAGATGAAGGCGGTGACAATCAGGCCGAGAGTCATCTTGAAATAAACGCGTCTCATCACTGACGAAACCTGTTGGGCGAGAGAGCGGCCGTCGCCTGCGGCATTGAAGGGAGAGTTGTAAGTTTCCATATAAATTAGTTGTTTAAACGGTTCGTATTTTATCACATGCGCTCGGGCACCTTGATGCCGAGCAGCTCCATGGCCGACGCGATGACACGTGCTGTCTGGGCCGAAAGCGTCAGGCGCAGGGCTCGCAGACGCGGGTCAGACTCGCGCAGCACGGGGCAGTCGTGGTAGAATGTGTTGTAGTCTTTGGCGAGGTCATAGGCATAGTTGGCTATGAGCGCAGGCGAGTAGCTGCGTCCGGCTTCGTCGACCACCGACTGATATGAGGCGAGGCGCTGTATCAGGTTGATTTCCTTTTCGTTGGGCTCGACTGAGTCATAACCCTTGAAGTCGGCACCGTCGGCCTCGGCGCGGCGAAGCACCGAGCGGATACGCGCGTAAGTGTACTGGATGAACGGACCGGTGTTGCCGTTGAAGTCAATCGACTCCTTGGGGTTGAAAGTCATGTTCTTGCGCGGGTCGACTTTGAGCAGGAAGTATTTGAGCGCGCCCATGCCGACGATTTCGGCTATGTCGTCAATCTCCTTCTCACTCAGGCCCTCGGTCTTGCCGGCTGAAACGGCCACCTCACGCGCGCCTGACACCATCTCGGCCATCAGGTCATCGGCGTCGACAACCGTGCCCTCGCGGCTCTTCATGCGGCCCTCGGGCAGCTCGACCATGCCGTAAGAGAAATGCACGAGGTCTTTGCCCCACTTGAATCCGAGACGGTCAAGCAGCAGGGCGAGCACTTGGAAGTGGTAGTTCTGCTCGTTGCCGACGACATAAATCATCTTGTCGATGGGATAGTCACGGAAACGGAGTTTGGCTGTGCCGATATCCTGAGTCATGTAGACCGACGTGCCGTCGCTGCGCAGCAAGAGCTTGTGGTCGAGGCCGTCAGCCGTAAGGTCGGCCCAGACGGAGCCGTCTTCGCGGCGGTAGAGCACGCCTTTTTCGAGGCCTTCGAGCACCTTCTCCTTGCCCTCTAAGTAAGTCTCTGACTCATAGTATATTTTGTCGAAGTCGACACCCATGCGGGCGTAGGTCTGGTCGAAACCGGCGTAAACCCATTCGTTCATCATGGCCCATAGCTTGCGCACCTCGGGGTCTTTCTGCTCCCAGCGGCGCAGCATCTCGCGGGCCTCGAGCATAAGGGGCGATGCAGCTTCGGCCTCTTCCTGAGTCATGCCTTTGTCCATAAGCTCCTTGACTTCGGCCTTGTAATGCTTGTCGAAATCGACATAGCAGTCGCCGATGAGGTGGTCGCCCTTGACGCCGAGCGACTCGGGCGTCTGGTCCTTGTGCCATTTGAGCCATGCGAGCATCGATTTGCAGATATGTATGCCGCGGTCGTTGACGATGTTGGTCTTGACCACACGGTTGCCGCAGGCCTTGAGAATCTCCGAGAGGCTGTAACCAAGCAGGATGTTGCGCAGATGGCCGAGATGGAGAGGCTTGTTTGTGTTGGGCGACGAATATTCGACCATCACTAACGGACTGTGGTCGGTTACCTCGCGGCGGCCGTAATCAGCCGTGTCTGCGATGCGGTCGAGCACCTTGCACCAGTAAGTCGGCTCGATGACGATGTTAAGGAAACCTTTGACTACGTTGAAACTTTTGACGGCCGGCTCGTTGAGCACGAGATAGTCGCCAATCTCGCGGCCTACCTGTTCGGGCGCCTTGCGCGCGGCTTTGACCCACGGGAAGACCACAACGGTCAGATTGCCCTCAAACTCTTTGCGTGTCGGCTGGGGTACGACCGACGACGCGTCACACTCGACGCCGTAGAGCGCCGTGACGGCGCGGCTCACTGCCTCGGCTATGATAGTATCTATCGACATATATTCTAAACAGTTTTACAATATTTATGGAGATGCAAATTTACGCCAAATATTTGGTTGTGCATTATTTATTGAAGATTTTAATTGTTAGATTTGCATAATAATTAACAAAAACCATGCCAATAAAATTATATCTTTGCAGAAACAGTGTGCATTAGATTATGACAAACCCTCCTTTCACCATATCGCCAGAGGCTATTAACCGAATAGCCGAAATTTCCGCGCTTTTAGAACGCCATAATATTGCTTTAGAAGGAGAACATGGCCTGACATTACGCAAAGCAAACCGCATCAAGACCATTCACTCGTCTCTTGCAATTGAGGGTAATACGTTGAGTGAAGACGAGGTAGGCGATATACTCAACGGAAAACAAATCATTGCTCCACTTCGTCAGATTCAGGAGGTTAAAAATGCTATCCGTGTATATGATATCTATTCGCATCTAAACCCGTTTTCAGAAAAAGATTTATTGAAAGCACACGGCATTATGATGGAAGCCCTAACTGATGACGCGGGACGCTATCGCCGCGGCGGAGTCGGTGTGTTTGGCGAAACAGGGCTTGTGCATATGGCTCCGCCGGCTCAGCGCATTCCCGAACTGATGGGCAATCTTTTTGCATGGCTTAAAAAGTCCAACGACCATCTGCTGATACGCTCATGTGTATTTCATTATGAATTCGAATTTATACATCCGTTTTCTGACGGCAACGGACGCACGGGCCGTCTTTGGCAATCCCTCATACTCGGACGCCTGAATCCGCTTTTCGAACATTTGCCTGTCGAAAACATGGTGTATGCCAATCAACAGGCTTATTACGAGGCAATTGCCAAGTCAACATCTGAAGGGCAATTAGGGCCGTTCATTGACTTCATGCTGAACGAAATATTCAAAACGCTCAAAAATAGCATTACAGAAAAAGTACCCGATAAAGTACCCGATAAAGTACCCAATAACTCGGAGGCGGCGATACTTCGTCTGCTTGCAGACAATCCGCGCATGACACGCAAGGCTCTGGCCGAAGAGGTAGGCCTCACCGAAAACGGAGTTAAGAAAATTATCGCCAATATGAAAGTCGCCGGGTGGATTGAGCGCCGCGGCAGCAACAAAAACGGTTATTGGGCCATAAAAAAGTGATTATAGCCGTGAGAGGATGAAGTCGTTGAGGTCGACGTCTTTGGCGAGTTTAAACCGTGAGCGCAGGCGGTAACGGGCGGTCGTCACGCTTTCGCGCGAGATGCCGAGCGCAAGCGCAATCTCGTTGTTGTTTTTGCGCAGACAGATTAGCATGCATAGCAGCTCGTTGCCGGGCGTCAGCCACGGATAGTCACGGCGCATACGGTCGATAAACCCGGGATAGATGTCTGAGAAAATCTTGCGGAAACGCAGTTCCTCGTCTTTCTCCATAAGCACTGTGTTGAGCAGCGCATTGTTTTCTTCGCCTGCCGTTCGGGCACTCAGTTTGTCGTTGAGCGACTCGATGCGGTCGTTGAGCGCGATGTGGTCGGCAATGAGCGAATCGATACTCTGCTGTTTCTGACGCAGGAGCTGCTTCTGGTGACGGCGCATGACAATAATGAAGAGCAGTGTCATGATGATGACAAGCACACATATGGCGATAATAAAGACAAGTCGCTCGCGAGAGACCGAAAGTTCCTTTTCGAGCAGACGGTTCTCAGACTTCAGTTCCGCGGTGCGATATCTGAAATCCTTGCCTAAGAGTGCGTCGTCACGTTTGCGGGTCATAATCGTGTCGTGAAGGGATGCCGCCTCCTGATAAATGTCGATGAGTCTGCGGCTGCCTGTTGCGGCATATGACTTTGCGAGCAATTGGAGTGCCCATTCTACACTTTCCTCGTCGCCTTTTCCACGATACCCCTCCAAGGCGTCCTCCATCATCCGCAGTCCTCGGTCACTGTCGCCGAGCAGCACACGGCCACGTCCTGCAAGCAGTTTGTTGGCGTTGTCGTTTGGCGCATATTTGCCTATATTTCTCTCGAGCGCCTCCACTGCCGAGGCAACGGAGTCCGGTATAAAATCGTAGTGCTCGATAAAAAACCAATGTACGGCATTGTTGTTGATGATCTCGTATCGATTCCGCAAATTCTCGTCGGAGACCAAGGGTATGAGTGCGACGGATTTGCACATACACTCTAACGCGTCATCGAGTTTGTTATCAAGCTCGTAGATGGTGCCGCGCATTCGCCACAGGTCAGGCTGAATGTTAGGATATGAACTCTCGCTGATGACTATGGCATCATGATTTTTCTGCAAAGCTTCTTCAAAAAGGCCGAGTCGTCCATAAAGATTTGAGAGATTGCCTAAAAGCTTGATGGCGTCGAACGGAATGATGCTGTCCGGATTGCCGGCATGCAGCGAGTCGCTTGCTTCCTGAAGATAGCGCAGAGCCTCGTCATAGATGCCTGCACGACTGTAGAAGTGTCCCATCTGCGAAAGCACTTTGTAACCATTCTCGGGGCTGTTGCCGGCACGCATCAGGTCGACGGCCAGTTGCTGCATGGCTATGCACTCCGAGATAGGCTCGGAGTTATAGTACATATTCTCAGCTTTGGAGTGATAAGACTCCTCGGATGACTTTTGGCTCTCGGGCTGTTTATGTGTGCATGCGCTTACCGAGAGTATTACTGATAACGCTATAAAGAAGAATTTTCTCATACCGTAACTATTGACTTGCCTACAAATTTATAAAATAACGCAATGTCATCCAACCGCATGCCGACTGTCTATCCTGTTGTCTATTGCAGACGGCTTAATATAGGACCGGCAAAGCGCCGCCTGTCATATTTTAAGTGATATGTTGCTTGGCACGTCCTTCTTGAGATTTAGTGTCTGCGGTTTTCGGGAGGGGGCACGGAGGATGATTCGGCAGTCGCGACGGGGCACGAGGGTGAGACTGATAGCGCTGTCGAGATCCCATTCAAGAGTCTCGACGGTCACGCCGCAGCGTGTCTCTATGCCGCGGGCCGAGCCTTTGCGGAAGTCGTCGGGGAGTGACGGGAGCAGGTCAATCGACGTCTCGTCGGAGCCGACAAGCATCTCGAGCATGATGCCCTGCATGGCATGAGCCACGTCGGTGCAGAATGTGCCGTGGTCGGGAAAGTTGAATATGCGGTCATTGACTATAATCTTCTCGTCGACAGAATCGCCGAAAACCATGATGCCCATCTTGCCGTCGCCGGCGAGCATGGCATTCTCCCACTGCTCGTATTCGCGGGGGTATGTTTTTGATATCGAAGCCTTTGTGTGGACTGCCGGAGCTGCGTAGGCAGCGGCTGACAGAGTCAATGCAAGCAGCCCAAGTTTGACAGTCTTCATGATTTGTTAAGGTTTGAGGGATGATGAAGAAGGTTTCAGAAACGCAGAATCATCTCGATGACGAGTTTATCGCCCATGTCGGGGGTGACGGTGACGTCGTCGGCATAAAAATATTTCTCGTAGTTGGCGCGGATGTCAAAATGACGTCCGGCCGGGCGCAGACAGCTGAGAGTGAGTCCGGCTGTGATGCGAGTGCGCCGCGGGTCATTGGTGACGAGCAGGCGACTGTCGTCGCGGCGGCAGTCGCTGTGGGCGGTCATGCCGTCGAAGCGGGCCTGTGCTGAGAGCTGATTGAAGTAGCCTACCCGCACGGGCATAGCGTAGTCGCCGAAAATGTTCCATCCGTGACACGGACGGTGGGCGTCGCCGGTGTAATGTTTCCGGACATACTCGCCTTCGATGTGCCAGCGGCCTGAGTGCCATGCGACGGCTCCGTCAATGAGGTTGGCTCTGACCGAGTCCGGCTCGATAGACATAAAGCCGGCGGCGAGCGTTACGGCGCCGACGCGCCATGTGGCTTTGGCCGAGTAGCTTAGGGAGCTGTTCCACGGGGTGTGGTCGCCGATGGTCGACGGATTGAACGCGCCTGCCTGCAGTGTCACCGGCGCAGTTTTGAAACTATACCGCAGCTCGGCGCCGACAGCGCGGAAATTGGCCATCTGACGGCCTATGAACGAGCGGTTTGAAAAATAATAGTTGTCGGGGCCGCGGTGTATGTCGACTCCGAATGGCATGCGGAACTGGCCGCCGCGCAGGTCGAGGCCGCCGGTGATGTATGCACGGGCCCATGCATCTAAAAATTTTATTTTGCCGCGGTCACAGAAGTCGGTGTTGACGAAATATTCAATCTGAGGGATAATCTTGCCGCCGATGCTGACGCGTGCGTTGCGCACCTGAAAACGGTATAGGCTCTCGACTGTTGACGCCTCAAAACGCGCACGTACGGTAGCGCGGACGGTCGGTATCAGGTTGACGGTCTGTTTGCTGACGCTGTCAGATGTCTCTGCGGCTCCGGCACCGGAGTATGTCATAGAACTAAGCAGGGTTAAAACGATTGTCAGCAGACGTGTTCGGGTCATTTTGTCGGGAGTGATGAAAATGTATTTAAGCAATATGCGAAGTTAATAAAAATGGCTGAGATTGACAAAAATACGGGCGCCGGCCGTTTTAGCGGTCAGCGCCCGTGCGTTTGTCAGACTTGTTGTCAGGTCAGGCGGGAGGGTCAGCGCATTTCGAGATAGGTGACTTTGTCCATGTCGCCGTAGTCGAGGTTTTCGCCGCCCATGCCCCAGATAAACATGTAGTTGGATGT
>ENA-OYXU01000151-OYXU01000151.1-human-gut-metagenome-genome-assembly--contig:-NODE-151-length-29919-cov-5.164010_pt1 | contig 29919 bp, 24 predicted proteins | sample MGYA00243243_ERZ653435 | MGnify/ENA primary metagenome ERZ653435 (study PRJEB26926, sample SAMN06165113) | human gut metagenome | biome: ENVO:00009003; feature: ENVO:2100002; material: ENVO:00002003... | reverse complement strand
AGATGCAGCGTAGTCTCGTGGGCTCGGAGATGTGTATAAGAGACAGGGTCGATACCGGCGGAATAATGTAAAGAAAATCGGATTTTCTTTACACATTCCGAGAATACTGTAAAAATTTTTCAAATTTCTTTACAGTATGCTGCTGTCTTTTTATGGGCTGCGATCTGTGATTATTTTTGCATCAATCTTAAACCTCTCCTCATGACTCATGTAGCTTTTCGTCGCAAGATCACCACCCAGTCGGTACTTGCATTCATCCTCATCATCTTCGGCATGGCCCTCGTCATGCTCGCTCTCTTCATGCCGCCTCGCGGTGAGATTCACCCTTCGGTGATCACCGTGTTCGGTATGCTTCTCGTCGCAGCCGGTGCCTTCCTCGGCATCGACCTCAACTTCCAGTTTAAATCATACCTCAACTCCATCCAGGCATCATCCGGCCCAGGCAGCAATCCCGGCGGTCATCATCGCACCACCCTCTCTGACCGTGCCGAGGCGGAAGCCGAGGACAATAACCCATAGTTATGTTACGCAAAACAGCAATCGACACAATCATGATCCACTGCACGGACACCCCGCCGCGCCGTGAGGTCTCTGTAAAGGAAATCGACTCCTGGCACCGCGCCCGCGATTTCGAGCCGTACATCACCCCCGATGGCCGTAAAGTCTACGCCGGATATCACATCCTGGTGCATCTGGACGGCTTATACGAGCGCATCCGTCCGGACGCCCATCGCGGCCAGCACTGCACGCAGCACAATATGAACAACCGCGCCGTCTCAATCTGCTACGTCGGTGGCCGCGACATCAACGGGAAACCCTGCGACACACGCACCGAGGCACAGAAGCGTACGCTCCTGACACTCGTGCGAACAATGCGCGACAAATACCCTGACGCCCAGATCTGCGGCCACCGCGACTACGCTCCAAAGGCATGCCCTTGCTTCGACGCCAGGGCCGAATACAAAGACATCTGACATGAAAAGAATCTGTTTTATAATCACTCTGCTGGCACTGCTCCTTCTGAGCGCGTGCCGCACGGCAAAACCTTCGGAGTCATCGCCTCCTGTCATCCTCAACCGCTCGGACAGCATCCACACGGAGTACATCCAGACGGTTCGCATCGACACAGTGACGGTGGAAGTCCCCGTCCCTGCCGAATCCGCGAAGCAGGTGGTGCCCGACAGTACAAGCCATCTGGAAACGTCAATGGCCGAGTCCGACGCCTGGATTAATGCCGACGGCACCCTGGGCCACTCCATCAAAAACAAAGGGCAGCCCGTAAAAGCCAAGGTGCCGGTGCCGGTAAAAGACACGCAGACCAACAAATCCTCTGAAAATATCAAGGAGGTGCCTGTCACTTACTACGTCGAGAAAAAGGTCTTTATCGAAACGCCTCTCTCCGCTTGGCAGAAATTCCGGATTCACTCCTTCTGGTTCCTGGCCGTCACTCTGACAGCATCGCTGATATACATATTCCGTAAACCGTTGCTCCGGCTTCTATGCCGACTCCGGCTGTAACTCTTCCTCTCTCCTTGCCTCTCTTCTCTGGGCCGCCCTTCAAAGGGACGGCCTTTTTTTATTTCTCATTCTATTTGTTGATTTCTGCAAGCACCGGCTCTTGGGATCCTCCGGGATATTATTCCATTTTGATTTTTCAAATTCATTTTTTGCCGCTTTCGCCATCGAGGAATGATTTTACAGCATTTTCCATCGCAATAAGAGAGGGGGCGAGTCCCTGCGCAAATTAGGCTTCGCTTCTCCTGAAAAATCATCCTCACAGGCTCCGGTATTTTTCACTCGAAAATTTGCTCCCGTTCCTCTATGCCCCCTCTCTTATTGCAATGTAAAAGCTAAATCATACTCGATAACAAAAACGAAAAATGAATCAAAAAATCATGAATATGGAATATCCCTACAGCTCCCAGGAGCCTGAAATCAACAAAGAGAATGAGAGTAAAGTTACAGCCATGACACAGACAGTCAACACAGCCGAATCAGTGCGCCCCATGTGCGTCACAGCGTTCATCGCGCCGCAATCGCTAATCTCACTCCCCGTTTACTCGGACGGGGAAGCCGCCGCCGAGTATCAGCCCCCGGTCATCGCCGTCGGCACATATCTCTCCAATCGTGCCATCGTCAACATATCATATTTTCATAGCGCCGATAAGGCTATGAAATATGCCTTCGTCCTGAAAGCCGAGAATTGCCCCATCTCTAAAAATGCTTTTGCCCTCCTGCAAGCCGAGGTCAAGAGAGCCAAGGCAGCCGCACAGAAGGAGCAGGAGAAAAAGGCTTGCGAGATAATCAAGGATTCGCCGCTCCCCGTGTCCGCCAGCAAAATGCTCATAGAGCAGTATGCCGCCATGAAAGCCAAGCATCCCGATGCCATCCTGTTGTTCCGTTGCGGCGATTTCTACGAGTGTTTCGCCGAGGATGCAGTCACGTGCGCCGACATCCTGCAAATCACACTCACGCGCCGAATGAATGGCTCAAAACAGAGCATCGAACTCGCAGGCTTCCCGCATCACGCCCTTGACACATATCTCCCCAAGTTGGTGAGGGCGGGGAAAAGAGTCGCTATTTGCGAGCAGTTGGAGGAGCCGAAAGCCAAGAAAGCCACAGCCAAGAAAGCCGCCAAGAGCACCAAAAAAGCCACGGAGGATTAAGCCGCGGACTCCCCTCGCAAAGAGGGGAGTTCCCCTTCGGGGCAACCGCGTTTGTCTTTTCCTGGACTACCTGCAATCACTATTTTCGCAGCATGGCAACAGAGTTTTTACAGTCTTCGATCCTTGACCGCCCGTACGTCCTTACGTCCGAGTTGCGTTCGATCGCTGCCTCCACGGATGACGACAGGCTGACCGTGTCGCTCGCATGCTCCGGGAATGTTTTCTTCTCCGTAGTCATATACGCTTACAACGGGAAAGTCGAGCTCCTTGACCCCGGTTCTCTCGTCGAGGCTTACTTCAGGTCTAAAGGCATGGTCTCCGGAATCGTGAGCGTCTCGTTCGGGTCTGCCGTTAAGGATATCTCTTTCCTTTATTGCGAATATTCCATGCCGGACGCGTTCCATCCCGAAAACGAACTGCTTCTGTCTTCCTCCGCGCGCCGGGTTCATGAAGGATCCAGATTTACATTCGCGGCTCTTCCTCTCCACTCCGTCATGAGGATAGATTTCAAGGCTTTCGGCCTCGATGAAAACGGCATACCTGTCAATGCCGATTTAAATTTCTCAATCGACGCGTCAAAGGTATACAGGCACACATACAATTTCGAAACCAGTGCTTATGTAAAGGATTTCATTAAAAAAAATCCCGACATGGTCAAAGTGCTGTACTTCTCGGTATCCAACGGTTCCAGGCAACTGATGTGCTACCTTTCGCCTTCTCCCGCATGGCTGACATTCGCTTTCATGAATGTCTTCAACGTCCAGGAATACATCGACATCGAGGGTGCCGTAAAGGTCAGGTCGGAGACTTCGCGCCAGACCGCGAGATGCTCCGGCGATATCGTTCAGTACGACCGGCGCACTGACCGGACATATCAGTTCTCCACCGGTCCGCTCCCTGACGATGAAGTCGAGTCCCTGGCGCAGCTCGTGTCCTCCCACTCCGTGAAACTATATGCCGACGGAAATTATTACGACATCGTCATCGAGGACCATACATGTGATGTTTCCACTGAGGATGATTCCCTTTCGGTGGTAAAGTTCACATGGCGCTTTAAGGGCCGACGCCCCGTTAGGTTCAACTCCGCGCTCTTCGGCATCCAGCCCACTCGCCGCGATATCTTCTCCGACGAATATTCTCCCGAATATGAGTAAGGCAATCCACATATCTCAGGCAAGAGCCATGCTCGATTCCGGTCGTCCGGTCTCGCTGACCTACTGCAAGCGCAAGGATGGCTCCATCATCGCCGCGCAGGATGTCGTATCGCTACGTTACGACTTCTACACCGGGATGCGCACTATAAAGTTTCTCCGTAACGGGCAGATCCGCTCAATCCACGACTGCCTCATTATCGGTATCAATGATCTTGATGTTTTCTTATGAAAAAGTCATTGCAAAAAATCAACTCTACTCCTCCGGCTCCGCCTACAAAGGCGAACCGTCCCTTCTATGACTGCACCTCCGTCGAATTGATGCCGATGGGCAACGCCCGTGTCCTGTTCGTCAACAACACCATGGAGATGTTTCGTGATTCAGGAATCTTCGACACACGCAAGACTCCCGACGGCTACGAATATAAGACATGGGGCGCCGATGACCAGATGCCCTACAACATCATCAGTCTTATCGAGAAGGATGAGACCGTCTCCACCTGTCAGGTGTTCAACGCCGAGGTCTGCTATGGTGCCGGTCTGACATACGACACCTCCGGAGCCTCCGAGGATGTCGCCCGCAAGGTCGAGGATTTTATCCTTGACAACCCGCTTCCGGATTACTTCCTTGGCGTATGCCAGGACATGATGCACTTCAATTTCGCGGTGTCTGTCATAATCCTCAATGCGGACGGCTCTCAGATTGTTGAGTTACACCGCAAGCCGGCATGTTATTGCCGCTTCGCTCCTGCCGATCCGAAGACCGGGAAGCTGACTAAGGTCATCTTCGGCCCGTTCCGCGATTCACAGCCCGACGACAAGTTTGAGGAGATTGAATTGCTCGACCCTCGCTCCCCATGGCGCGACCTTGAGCAGCGCATGGGACGCCGGGCTTCGCTCGACAGAAAGCCCACCAACTGCCGTAAATTTGCGATTCTCTCCAGATTCCCGGGAGTGGATTCGCCTTACTATCCGATTCCGCACTATGCCGCGCTGTTCAAGGGCGCTTGGTACAACATCAAGCAACTGATCGGCCAGGCCAAGATGTCCAAGCTCAAGAATGCCGCGCCAATCAAGTACGTCATCGAGATTTCTCAACGGTACTGGGACAATCTCTTCCTGCAGGAGAAGATCTCCAGTCCGGAAGAGCAGCGCAAGCGCATGAACGAGAAGAAGCGCGAGATGATGGAGTTTTTCACTGACCATGAGAACTCCGGCTCCGCGCTCTTTACGGGAAAATCCATCTCCATCGACGGAAAAGGGGAGAGTCCTGACGTCACCGTGGTTCCTATCGACTCCAAGACCAAGGAAGGCGGCGACTGGGAATCAGATATCGCGGAAGCCGTCAATATGGTCTGCTTTACTTTGCGCGTTCACTCGAACCTCGTGGGTTCCGTGCCCGGCAAGTCGCAGTCCAATAACTCCGGCTCCGACAAACGCGAGCTTTACACCATAGCCCAGGCCCTGAAGAAACCCTATCGGGATCTTCTGTTCCTGCCGCATCAGATCATAATCCGATACAACGGATGGAAAGGAGTAAAGCCCGACTGTCCCTTCATACAGCTCACCACTCTCGACGAGCATCAGGACGCTAAACAAGTAACCACAAATACCGACAACGATGATAACTGATTCAATAGATTCCGAATTCATTCGGAAGACAATCCCGAATATTCAATTCGAGGTCGAGGGAGAGCGGCCATTCTCCGAAAAACTTGCCCCGTTCCTCAAGAACGCCGAAAATCAACTCATATCGGAATACCTCATGCCTGGGGATTTCCTCAATGAAAATGACAGGTATCTCGCAAACATATTTATCGTTCTGGCAGCTTTCATCGATGCAGTTCCCTCCCTGGATCTTGTGGTAACGCCAACCGACTTCGGCGTAGTAAACACCGAAACCGTCGCACCAGCTTCTAAGGAACGCATCGAACGGCTCATTTCCTCGCTTCGCGACCGTGCCGACAAAATTCTCGAACTCCTTCTCGAACGTGTCCGCACTTACCCGGAATGGAGGGAATCAGAACGAGGATCCTATTTCTGCGCCACTTTCCTCTCCGGCCCGAAGGATGTAGCGGTTACAGGTGCCGTTTCCTACGACACCATGCGCTCAGAGGCAATGCAGGTAGAATCCTTCATCGCCCGTCACTTTCTGGGCAGAAACCTGATGAATACGCTTCGAGATGAATATAACTCCCGTGATGCATTCAAGTATTTGGGACTCCATGATTACGTCCGGAATGCTGTCATCCAGTGTGTCAAGGCAAGGTTCAGAGGCGACGTGTTAACTATTAATGTCGTTTGGCATTACTGCCAGCCCGCCATGCAGATCCTTAAGAGCAATCCGGAGTATTACGATATCTGGCAGAAGGAGATGGGGAAGATTTTCGACCACCTCCAGTTCAAAAACGACATCAAGGGTTCATTTTATTTCTGACCATGGAACTGAATCTAACCGCTCCCACTTCCTGGGCTGAACTGACGCAGGAGCAGCTCGCATCTCTCTTGAAGGTCATCGCGGTTGTCAACCGCTCTTCCCTTGGACATGCTTACCGCTCCCGTGAGGATTTCGGCGCTCAGGTAGCCGCCAATGTGACAATCCGCTGTCTGTTCCATTGGAACGATATCCGCGTTGTCACTCCATACGCGGATGCCTGGCTGCTCGCCCGTGGTGGAGACGAGTTCCTCGTTTCCACCGGTGATCTCGCCGCCGCCACCGCGATGTTGCCGTGGATGTCGCGCCTACCGGAGGATCCTGTAAGGCTCGACACCATCGACGGTGCCACCGCTATCTCCGCAGACATCGAGGATGACCTGTCCTTCGACGATTACCTCGCGTGCGAGGCTCTCTGGCAAGTGTGGCAGACTACACAGGCCGACAGCCTGCTCCGCGACATGGCCGCCATCCTCTATCATAAGGAGGATATCACCCTCAAGGAGCATGAGCAGCTCTCCATTTTCTACTGGTGGGCCGGTCTTAAGGCGATGCTTTCACGGAGATATCCCAATTTCTTCCGGGTCTCGCCCGTAGAGCCCGCCGTCGATCATGTCGACGAGCTGACGCTGCGCCGCAGTATGGACTCTCAGATTCGCGCTCTCACCAAGGGCGACATTACCAAGGAAACGACTATACTCTCACTCCCTGCTGTCCGTGCCCTTACCGAGCTGGATGCTCTGGCCCGGGAGTACGAGGAGTTAAATAGAAAATACCCGTCAAAATGAATGGTTTCAATTGGAACGCCGCCGCATTCTTCGAGCGGCTGACAGAAAAGAACAAACTCGCCATCGCGGAAAAGTTCCAGTTTCAAAGCGTGTCATCTCTGGAGGGATTTCACACGCTCATTTCAAAGACTCTTTCCGTGAAGGCTTGTGTCGCTGTCTCCGACACCTCCGAGGGTGGTACGGAGATGAACAATTCCCCGCACACCCGACGGGTCAAGACAGTCTTCCTCTTCATGCGTCATGCCGTCGACCGGCAAGACCTACGTCAGAACTGCATCGACACCATGAATGAGCTGTTCCGGCAGTTCCTCACAGTCCTGATCCAGGAGAAGACGCGCCTCGCCGAGGATTGCATCTACATGGATCCTTTTATCAAGTTCCATGAGATTGACAAATATTTCTACTCCGGTGGTGCCTGTGCCTTCTTCCAGATTGCAATCGACACATTCCCCGACCTCTCATATAATCCCGAAGAATGGCTGTAAGAGACCCCGAAGAAGTACGCCGCAAATTCGTCGAGGCGTGGAACAGCGTCATGATCGACATCTGGCAGGAACGCATACGGATGCTCGGCGTCATCGACACATGGGCGCTTTATCTTTCACAGTGCGCTCTGCCGGTCCGGGACGACGGACGTTTCTACAGTTTCGAGCTCTCGCAGACATTCCTCGAATACGGCCTATGGCAGGATTTCGGTACCGGCCGCGAGAAATACATCGGAAATCCCGGTGACATCGGCTATAAAACCAAGAAAGGAAAGGACAGGGTGTTCCGCGTGCGCCGGGAATGGTTTTCCGTGAAATATTATTCATCGGTCATGAAGATCCGTGATTTCATGGGCCGCTCTCTCGGCGACGAGTTCAAGGCCATGTTCTGCAACACCTTCAATGCGGACCGCGTCAGACGTGCCACCGAACACTACCGCCGGAAAGGGCTCTCCTGATGTCTTTTTACAGCGGGGCTCCTCTCATTATCTTCGCATAAAAATTTCTTACGAAATGGCTGATTTCTCCTCACTTCAACAGAAGGTCAACGCACTGAAGGCGAAAGTCGAGCAGTCCTCGATTACGCCTAAGTACCTTGGCTCTATCCTCGATGACTTCATCACGCAGATGAAGTCCATCGACATGACCGGCATGTCCGCCGACGTGCAGACGGCCATCGAAGATGCCGCAGCGGCCCTTCAGAAGGCATCCCAGGCCATCACCGATTCCCAGAACGCCACCAACGCCGCAAGTTCTGCCGCCGCCACCGCCGTTGCCGCTAACAACACGGCCTCTGATGCGCTCGCCAAGGCTGCAGCAGCTCTTGAGGCCGCCAATACCGCCAAATCCACTGTCACACACCTCGAAAGCAAAATCGGTGAATATGGCGGAATCGCTCCCATCGATGATTACGGAAAGATTCCTTCCAGGTTCCTCCCAGGTTCCATGGATGACGTCAAGGAATTCGCCGGTACTGTCGTGAACGCAACGACCGTGTTGGTATCAAGCACGCACGATTCCACGGATGACGGCTGCTCCGTGCTGTATGATACAGCGGTTAAAAAGTTCGTCTTGCAGACTGTCTCTGGCTTAAGCCGGACATATTACAACAACTGGGGCGATGCCGACCTGTTCGGCGAGTTCGGCGCCGACGGCCGACAGCCGTTTAAAGACAAGATCTATGTGGACGTATCGTCGAACAAGTCCTACCGATGGGGCGGCTCTGACCTCGTCTCTATTGGCTCTGACCTCGCCCTTGGACATACCGAATCCACCGCATTCCCCGGAAACGAGGGCCAGCGGCTCCGCGAGGATTTTGACGATATCAGGGACAACGTCCTCCCCGGACTCGCCCGTCAAGAAAGTCTCGATGACGTCCGCGATATTTGTTTTGAGGAAATTGGAAAGCTCAAGGGCATTTCAATAGTCCCGTTCAACGGCACCTATAGCCCGAACACCGGGAAACAACCGCCTCGCTCCGGAGTCTGGTTCATGCCGGTGAATGGTTATTTCTATTTCGCATCTTCTTCTTATGGTCTCGTCGCCGAGGATTATAACCTCTTTGACACCGACAGGAATCCCACCGGTGCCCGGCAGGACAGGATCTTCCGCTGCGGAAACAATCTCTACAAGGTCGACGGCGGCAGTCTAAAGGAGATGGGCGGTTCCCAGGACGGCAACTGCATAAATGTCTCGGTGGAGTTCCCCAAGACGGACACCACCGACCCTTATTATACCCTGGAGACCGCAATAGCCCGCATCTACGAGGAAAACCGCGCCAAGCTCGGACAGCAGATCACATTCGCCCTCACCGCCAAGTCGTGGAAACAGTATCAGTACATCGGCCCCACAGTGGAACACGATGACTACTTCCATGTCGAGAACTGGAACGACCAGGCAGGGATGTCCGCAGGTAAGGAACCGTTCATCAACATCGATGATCTCTGCGGGAAGCCTACCGCTTCCGATTACTACTCTTTCGAGTCTGCAATCGACGCTCTCGCAAGGCTTGAGGCTTCTTCCGGAGTCACCTATCGCAAGGCTGGTATGGTCATAACATACCGCATCTCGGAGTCCGAAATGGAGACCTTGCAGCTCAAGCGCAAGGTCACCGATTTCGGTACCCGTGCCGCATGGGGCGAGTTCGGAGGCGGCGCGGGCAAGGTTGTCACCAAGGATGATCCTGCCGAAGGTGGGAAGGACGCATTCTCCACCGGTGGAGCCTACAACGCTCTCCCCGTGGATTCCGAGGTCAAGCAGGAGGATGGCGTGGTCAACATTCAACTCCTGAATGCTGCCGGCGACGCCATCATGCCTCCTATTTCCTTCGCTGCTGCCACAGGAGGCGGCACCACCTCGGGAACGGTGGTCTCCATGAAGTTCAGACAGTCTCCGCTATCCGGAGCACTCGGTCAGAACATCGTGGCTCAGGCTGCTATCCGCTCGATCACGATGGCGGGCAACAACGAGGTTGACAACGCCATCGCGAAGATTGAACTCTTTGACCGCGACACAAACCTCCTGCTCTGGTCCTCCAATGTCAACAAGGCTTCCTCCGTCTCCATGGAGGACTTCTCTTTCGACATTGACTTCACTCCATACTTCGAGGCTGCCGGTAAGCGCAACTTTACCGTCGTGGCCACCGACGAGGGCGGCAACACCGGTCAGAAATACATCACCGTCACCGCCGAGGATCTTACAGTCTCCGTCGATACGGTTCAGGTGCTCAACGTGCGTGAGGACGCTATGCTCCTCACTACTTCCGGTCGCACCTCGATCGACATGTTCAAGTTCGAGAACAATCAGAGCGACAAGGGAATCGAGGCTCTCGTGGAGATCTTCCGCAACAACAAGTGGGAAGAACTCCAGAAGACCACCGTGACGGACACCTTCACGAAGGCTGTCACGATCGATCCCTCGGTCCTGAAGCTCTCGCACGGTGCTTACCCTATCCGAATTTCGGGAACGTCCCTCAATTCCGGAGTCAAGGGCAACACCGTCTATACTGCCATTTTCGTAGTGGATCCTACGGCTACCACTCCGCTCGTGGCTGTCCGCTACAACGACAACACCGGCGGCAAAGTCAAGCTCTACGAATCCATCGGATTCGATGTCGCTGTCTATAATCCTGCCGCTAACCAGACCATCATCAACACCCGAATCGGCGACACGCTTATCTCTCAGCTGTTGTGCGACAATTCGCACACCTACCATGTGGATAAGCAGATCCAGAACGGCAAGGAGGGCGAAACTCTTAAACTTTATGCAAAGGTGGTGAGTGCCTCCGACCTGCGCGATTTCCGGAGCTACGAGGTGCCGATCACCATCTCCGGCTCCGTCATCGACGCCACCCTCAAGGAGGGCGCTCTGTACTGCCATGACTTCGCCACCCGCTCCAACACTGAGGCTGACCACTCAATCACCGATGGCGGCTATTCGCTCACCCTGAAGGGCGCGAATTATACCACCAACGGCTTCGTGGATTTCCTCGGATGTCGCTGTCTCCGCATCGCCGAGAATGTCAAGGGCTCGCACAGTCACATGCCGTTCGCTTCCGCTGCTCTGGAATCGGCGGGCATGGCGTACCAGATGCGAATTGCCACAAACAACATCAAGGATCCTGACGCCAAACTGTTCGAGTGCTACGACCCGGACTCCGGAGCGGGATTCTACATCAAGGGCAACAAGGTCGGTATCGCCTGCAAGAACGGTGTCAAGTCCGTTGAGGAACGTGCGTTCCCCTGCAGGAAGTTCATTACCGTCGGTGTCGTTGTCGAGCCGTCGAGCATCTATGTCGAGCGTTCCGGTGTCCGTTACTCCGCTCTCCGTCTCTACCTCGATGGCGAGCTTGTCGGACACATCGGCTACACGCCCGGACGCGGCGACCTGTTCAACGGTAGGAACATTACCATGGACGGAACCAACGGCGACCTTTACATCAGCTACATGATGGCATACCAGACCCATTATGAATGGGCTCAGGCATGGAAGAACTATCTGGTAAAGCTCTCCGACACTTCGGCTATGATCGAGGAATACAACGCCGAGAATGTCCTGGTGTCGCAGACAGCCGAAGGAACGACTGCCATGCGTCCCAGTGCCGCAGCCCTCTGGGACCGCGGCATGCCTTATGTCGTCCTCGTGGCTGATGACGATGTCTTCACCCAGTTCGACAACGGCACGTCAACCTCGGACAATTTCTCGATGACGGTCTTCTACTATGACCCGAAGCATCCGTGGCGCTCTTTCAAGGCCACGAACTGCCGCATCCGTAGGCAGGGCACCACGTCCGCGAAGCGTGCCAAGAAGAATGTCCGCATCTACCTCTCCAAGGCTTCCGAAATCACGCCGCTGTTCCCGGATTACACCAATCAGGATGCAATCCGTACTTACGCTCTGTTCCGTCAGAAGAAGGTGCGTGTCGGCGAGAACACTATGCCCGTGGACCTCATTACCATCAAGGTCGACTTCTCAGATGCCGGAGGCGCAAACGACTGCGGTGTGTGCGACATGGCGAATGCCACCTATCGCGCACTCGGCCCGGACTATATGACCCCTGCACAGCGTTTCTTCGATGGCTCGTGGGACGGTGGAGACATCCACCTCGAAAACCTCGAGATGAACCACTCCACCGCTAACCATCCCGTCGCTGTGTTCCGCTCCAATTCGGAGACACTGCAGAACGTATGGTTCGAGGCTAAGGGCAACTGGAAGGAAGACAAGGGCGAGCAGACCGCCCTCGGATTCAAGGACACGCCAGGATATAACAAAGGCTGTCTCAATTATCAGGACGGCTCGTTTGTCGAGTATTACGGTCTCAAGACTGAAACCTCTCTCGACCAGACGGAGGCCCGCTTCAAGGAGGATCCTACCGTCGACACTACCAAGGTCTACCTCCTGAGCGAGTATTGCGGCAACCGCTATCGCTTCATGCGCTATCAGGATGGAGCGTGGAAGAATACCACCGGCTCCATGAGACAGACCGGAGGCAAGGGTACCAGATCTTGGAAAGTGCAGGGCGACGTGCTTAACCCCGTCGATGGCTACGAGCTGCTCAACTATCAGGGTTTCTGCTGGTGGCGTGGTGTCGATTCGCTCGATGAGATGATGAAGACGGGAACCGGCTTCATCTCCTCATGGGTGCAGAAGCTCATCGACAAAGGTCTCGTCACCGCTGACGTTGTGCCGCAGTGGACCTATTACTTCGAGTGCATGATCGATAACGATGACCTCGCCATCGCCTATGCTTCCGGTAAGAAGGTGCCGTTCGAGCTGTACCGACGTCTCCGCTTCTTCGACCGATGCGACAACGAGAAGCATCCAACGACATACGCCAACCTTTGGAAGCAGAACCTTTACAAGTATGTAAATGTCCGCTCCCACATGGTCTACTATGGTCTGACAGATTACAACTCTCTCTATGACCAGCAGGCTAAGAACATGCAGCCCATGTTCTTCCTGGAGGATGGTTGTTGGGTCGAGAACGGTGTCTATCATGACGCTTTCGGCACCGCTGATACCTGCGATGTCGAAAGCGAGCCGTCGAAGATGCTTCCGATCCGGATGTACTTCAACAAGGTATATGACGCCGACGGTGCCAACGGCAAGGATAACGACGGCGGTTGCACCGGTGATCCCGAATGTGACCCCGGCAAGCCCACAAACGAGGCTACGGGTTATACCAACCCATACGCCGGATGGAACTCCGTCCTCTGGGCTGTTCTCCGCCTCGTGCAGGAGCTTATTATCGACGATGCAGGTACGAAGACCGACCTTCATACCATCATCGCCGCAATGCGCTCCGTGGAAGCAAATGTCGACGGCACTCTGATGAAACCGTTCTCGCCGGAGGGTGCCACATATTTCTTCCTAACGAAACGCCTGCTCCGCTGGCCCAAACTCGTGAGCTCCTATGACGGTATCCGGAAATATGTGCAGTACACCGCCACCGCTGACTCCATCTATTTCTACGCTCTGCAGGGACTCGGCTTGACCTCGCTCCCTGACTTCATCGAAAAACGTTGGCGCATCCGCGACGGCTACTATCAGGTCGCAAGTTTCTATCTCAACTGCTTCACCTTCCGTATCGCGTGTGCGGCCAGTGCCAGGATCAACATTACCGCCGGTGCCACCGGTTACTTCGGAATCGGCAACGACGCGCCCACAGCAGCCTCCGAGGTCGTGTACCTCGAAGCCGGTCAGAGCCACTCGTTCACGAACTTCTCTCACGAGACAGGCGCACAGATCAACATCTTTCAGCCTGACCGTCTGAGCAAGCTCGACCTCTCCGAGGTCTCGGTAAGCTCCAGTGGCGGCGCTCTGTCCTTCTCGTCAATGGTGCTTCTCGTCACGCTCCTGCTCGGATCGGACACGCACAGGGAGATTTCCTCGAACTATGAGGCGCTCACGCAGCCCACTCTCGGCAATCTTCCTTTCCTGGAGACTCTGGATATCCGCCGCACGGGCATCACCACGCTCGACGGCTCCGGCTGTCCCCGTCTCGCTCACCTCGATGCACGTGGCTCCGCTCTCACGTCATTCTCTGTCGCTGAGACTTCGCCCATCAACGACATCGCAATGCCGGCTTCGCTCACAGATATCCGTCTGGTGGGTCTGCCGGATCTGACCTACACCGGTCTCGATGCCGCTTCCGGTCTCCGTGTCCCCTCGCTCGCAAAGGTGCTCACGATGCGCGTGGAGACTTCTCCTAAGCTCGACGCCCGGAGAATGCTCCTTGACATCCTCGACGGCCAGCAGAGCGTGAAGGTCCTTACCGCTGTTCGCATCAAGGACATGGATCTCAAAGGCGACGCCTCAGAGCTCCACACGCTTCTCGATCGCAATGTCGCAGGTCTTGACATGGACGGTAACCGTCAGGCAAAACCCGTGGTCAGCACGGTCTATCAGCTGACCACCATCCGCGATCAGAGCGACATCGACGAGCTGGAGGGCAACATCGACGGGCTTACCATATTCACCGCGCTCGATGCCTTCATTGAGCTTGTTGACAAGGTCAACGGCGAATATTACTCCGGAGATTCCGAAGTCGACACCGTCACCTTGGACACCATCGGCGGGCATCTGGTCTACTACAACGGAGAAACCTACGATGAATACATCGCCAGGGCCTCCGAGGAAAACAGGTCTATCCACTCCATCATCACTGAATAATCATGGCTTCAAACGAACAATCCGTTACTCTCCTGCGCCGTAATAAACGTGCGCAGGTCGAAGCTCTCAACGCTCTCGGTTTCAACCTTACCGAGAGCGCGAGAGCCGCCGATTTCCCCGTGTATGTCAAGTGGGCCTCCGGTCTGCTCGACCTCGCCGTGGCTGCCAACCGCATCAGCGATAACAAGAAATTCTTCTTCTCGCTCGACGAATGGCAGTCACTCTCCGCCACCGAACAGAGCAAGTTCCTGCTCCGTGGCATCCGCGTCCGCGCCTATGCCAAATCGTTCATCGTAGCTCCGGACACGCTCATGAATAAACAGTTTGGATCCAGGGACGTCAGCTGTCCCGATATCCACTCTTATTCGCTCATGAGGGACCTCTATACCTACGATGACGCCTACACCGAGACACAGCTTATCTCCGAAGGATATGCTGCCGCCGGTAAGACCGATGTTATCGGCTCTCCTGCCGCTGACGCGGCTCTCGCTTACAAGGCGTTCACTCTCGAACGTGATGGGCTGGAGGATGATTCCCAATGGTGTCTGCCTACCCCGGCTCACCTCATGATCATCTTCAGATGCATCAACGAGATTGATGCAATCTTCACCGCCGTCTGGTCGAGCGATTTCAAGATCAATCGCTCTACTCACTGGTCGTGCGGCAGATGGGGCAATAATGATGTCTATCGCATGTCTGCACAGAACGGTGGTTCGATTTATGTGGAATCGCCCACTAATGCCTTCTCCGTTCGTCCGATTTGTCTATCCTAACACCTGCGAATCATGAACAATATCAAAGAAGCACAACTCTTAAGAGAGAACCGTGAGGCCCTTGTGCAGAGCCTCAACGACCTTGGTATCGCCGCCGATGAGAACACTCCGATGTCAGAACTCATCGGACTCATGAAGTGGTCTGCAGGACTGCGTGACCTCCGTCTCGCATGTCTAAACAAGTCCACCGGTGCCTATTCTGACTATTCCTTGGATGAATTCAACGCCCTCTCGGCTTCCGGAAAGGCCCAGCTTGTGAAGCTCGGGCTCCGTATCCGTGCCGAGCGCCTTGACTTCATTATCTCCAAGGATAACATCTACCGCTCGAATGGGAACACGTCTATGCCCTGGGCCTCAAGCTACGTCGATGTTCGCAACCTCACCAACTATGGCGCTGGCTCCACCGGGCATCTCCTTGATGTCGATGGCGAAGCAAACACGGATGCCATTCTCGCCTTCGGTGAGACAGCAAACGTGACGTTTGAGGCGGCTCAACAGGCGCGGGCATATAAGGCTTCGACCGTTGCCGATGGCGGCTACGATGACCCCACAAAGTGGTCGTTACCGGCCATCGGCCAGCTCTGGCTCCTCTACAAGTACCGCAAGCAAATCAACGCCGCGCTGACGTCTTTTTTTGGCACATCACAGTTAATCACTGATGATTGGTACTGGTCTTCATCGGAATACGACGCTTCCTACGCCTGGCACGTCCACATGTCTAACGGATACGTGAGCTACGTCAATAAGTACAGCGCAGGCAGGGTCAGGGCAGTGGCCCCGGTTCCGCTGGTTTCGGTTTCTGCGGCGATATGAAACACTTCAGCACTTCTCCACTTGGCCTCTCGGAATCCCCGACGATAGGAGGGGTGGAGAGGGGCTAAGTGCCCCACACCGCGAAGCGGTCGAAAATTTTTTTGATTTTTCGACCGCCGCTTTTTTACCCCTCCCGACAAAATAATACCATCCGAATCGGCGTTATTGCCGTGTATGGCACTGACAGAAGATCTTCCCGTTTATCATGCGATGTACAATCTGCTTATGCTTGTCATGGATGCACGTGGCACCTTCGACAAGTCCTGCAAGTACATCGTCGGCGACAACATGGTCGAGCGTTGTCTGCAATGCCTTTCGCTCGTCCATTACGCCAATGAGGACCGTCGCAAAGGTGCCCGCGAGGAACACCTCTCCAAGTTCCTCATTGAATTCGATATTTTCAAAACTCTTTTAATGGTATGTCGAGACAGGCGTCAGTTCAAAAAGTCCACTGTCCTCGCGGACATTTTCTCCCTCACTGCCGATGTGGAGAATCAGATTACCGCTTGGCGTAGGTCTTCCCGCGCAGCTGCCAAAAACAGTGAGGCGGCTGGCGTCTGAAAGCCGGAGTCTTAGTAAGGGTAAGAGCGATGTTCTCCGAGTACATCCGGCAAAGGCATCGACATCTCCTTGCCCCATGGCGCGCCCCTTCATGCACCTCACTCCGCGCAGTCAGTCTCCGCCCCGAGCCACAGCAAGGATAGTTCCGTGTCTATGCGCTCTCCGCTCCGCTCTAAGCACAGCCAGTCCACCGCACGAAGTCAATAAGGAGCAAGCCGATACCGCCCTGCGTGCGGCATCGGCTTGCACGTTGGTCGCAGTACCGCACGCGGTCAAGTCTGCCGAGGTCAGAGCCGCAACCCATGAGTGCAACATCGCGCACCCGCAACCAAAAGTGTGCATCATCGCGCACCCCGCCTGCATATTCCGCAAAATCGCAGAGGGGCGAGCGAACTCCCTCCATAGGGCGGACGGGGGATCCAGCTACGCAAAAAGGGGAAAAATTCCCCTTTAATCCCCTTTACGCGATTTTTAATCAGGCATTTACGTTTTTGATGTCTGGAAAAACGTAAATTTTATTAAAAATCGGGCTTTCTCTAATAGGAAGGTGCCGTTAATAATCAGCCTTTTAACAAGGCTGGGATTTTGGAGATTTTTTGGCCGCTTGTCAAAAAAATCACATTTCTTATGAACTTTTTAGTACGAAAATTTGTATTATACGAAAATTCGTATTAATTTTGCGGTGAGTTCTTGCTCATATCGTTTAATTAAATTTTTCAAATATGAAAAAACTAAATGAGAAGGAGGAAGAACTCATCGAGGCGATCCGGAACTATCGAAGGGGTTACCCGGACAGTTACCCGAATCTTCTGTATTACGCTCAGGAGTTGTTCGATGAGTTGACGGATCTGCCTTAGAGTTCTTCTGGAGGCGAGCCTCCGTGAATGACGGAGGTTTGCCTTTTTAAGGACTCTGATACAATTAGCGACACACAATGAGAACCTAAATAAAAAATCAATCCAAAACGCAATTGACATGGAATCTACAATCACCGCTCCTCTCCTCGTAGACGCCAAGTCTCGGTTGTCCGACATCCTGGTGGAAGTCTCATGGAGAGAGATTGCCCGCCGGTATTTCGGTAAATCAAGCTCATGGCTCTATCACAAACTTGACGGCATCAAGGGGGATGGTTCCGAAGGTGGATTCACTCCCGAAGAAACACAACTGTTGAAGGATGCCCTAACAGACCTCGCCTCTCGAATCACAACCGCCGCCTCCAGACTCTAAAACTCAAAAATCAAAACATCAACCCCGCCCGTCCAGCGGGGTTTCTTTATGTTGTAGAACATACTGACAATGGACGATTTTCCATCCGATTATTTTGCAATGTCGCTTTTTTGTCGTAAATTTGTGGTGCCAAATGTCATCAACGTTTGTCGTTGCCGAAGAGTCCCGGTTAGAGGCTCGACATTAATCGGGCATTTTTTATGCCCACACATAAACGGCTACGGCTGTCATATCCATATCAATAAGACTCTTCGGAGACGACCATTGGTGACGTTTGGCGACGGGATATGACAGCCGTTTTTCTGTCTGTAATGCCAAACGTCACCAAGCATGAAAGCAATTTCATTGAAGGTCACCGGACAGACCGTAAACGTCCGCTCGTTATGCTCCGATGCATGGAGTTTCTTGACACGTCACAGCGTGTCTCTCGCCGTCATCATCCGGCAGGGATATCACCCGGGACGCAACGGTTCCGGATCCTTCGGATGGATGATGCGCCCGATTTAGGTGTTGCATATGTCGATGAAAATTGTTATATTTGTAGAAAATATCAGAGAGACATGAAAGCGTTTATAATCATCATAGGAATATTCATCTTGATAATGGTTGTCCCGGCCTTTTTCTCCGATGAGGAGAAAGCCAAACCGGTGAAGAGAGAGCCATTGTTCAAGAACTGGCAGCCGGACGATACCGGCGGCTTGCCTTGGTTCTCGCATAAGAAAAAAGCACGGAGACAAAAGAAGAAAAAGTATTTCTGGGATGATTAAGGCATAACGCCACAGCGACTTCTCGCTGTGGCGTTTTCGTCTTTTATAGGATGTTTCTGCTCCTCTAAATTTGTGGAAAATCTCTCCACATCTATGAGTTATAGAGACATCAACGATAAAGCCACCGTCAGCCTGTTCGTTAACGGCGAACAGGCCGAGGACGCAATGAAGCGTCTTAAGGCAAGGGCTGCAGAACTTAAGGAAGAAATTCAAAAGGCCGAGGACGCCAATAATCCGAAAGAAGCAAATAAACTTCGGCGCGAGCTCGACAGGGTTACTAAGGAATTCAATAAGACAGAGTCTGCCGCCAAGGGTACGGGTATCGTACTTGACAACCTAAGCAATTCCTCTATTTACGGTCTGAAGAACGCCCTCAAATATCTTCAGAAAGAACTTAAAATGACTAAGCCTGACACTCAGGCCTGGAACGATTATGCCGAGCAGATTAAGGAAGTTCAGGCACGTATTAATGAACTTAACGGCGAATTTGAGGAAGAAAGATCACTCTGGGACCGATTCAAGGATTGGTCAGAATCGGCATGGCCCGCACTTGACCTTCTGAGTCAATGGGCGAGCAGCTTAGTGGATATCGCACGCGGTGCTGTCGATGCTTTTGCCGAGATGGACCAGGAGATGGCCAATGTCCGTAAGTTTACCGGCATGGGCGCCGAAGGTGTGGCCGCGCTCAATGAAGAGTTCAAGAAGATGGACACCCGTACATCACGCGAGAATCTGAATAAACTCGCGCAGGAGGCCGGACGCCTCGGCAAGACCTCTGCCGAAGATGTCATGGGATTCGTCCGTGCCGCCGATAAGATCAACGTCGCTCTTGATGACCTTGGCGAAGGAGCCACCCTCACGCTCTCCAAACTGACCGGCGTGTTCGGCTATGAGCAGATGTACGGAACGGAGCAGTCGCTTCTTAAGGTAGGTTCTGTCATAAACGAGTTATCGCAGAACTGTTCCGCATCCGCGCCGTACCTCGCGGATTTCGCGTCCCGCATGGGAGGCGTCGGCGCACAGGCCAAAATGACCATACCGCAGATAATGGCTTTCGGTGCCGTACTGGATGCTAATGGCCAGCAGGTGGAGGCTTCATCGACGGCTTTATCTCAGGTCATTGTCCGTATGATGCAGGAACCGGCCAAATATGCCAAAGTAGCCGGACTGGACGTAGCGAAGTTCACCAAGCAGTTGAAAACCGATGTAAACGGCGCGTTGATCATGTTCCTGGAGACGCTGCAGAAAGCCGGAGGAATGGACGTTCTTTCCCCGATGTTCAAGGACATGGGAGAGAACGGTTCCCGTGCCATCTCCGCGCTCTCGACACTCGCCACTCACATCGATGAAGTGAAGGCACAGCAGGAGGCCGCTAACGTAGCGTTCAAGGAAGGGACATCCATCGACAAGGAGTTTAGCGTTCAGAACACCACAGTTCAGGCCTCCCTCGACAAGGCGAAAAAGGCCGTCAATGATCTCCGAGTTGAACTGGGTGAGAAACTCTCACCCGTAATGTCGCACATCATATCATCTTCCACCGCTCTGATACGCGTGATGATGACGGTTGTCAGATTCATGCTGGATCAGAAAGTCACCGTCATGATGCTGGCAGTAGCCATGGTGACATATTACACCGCCGTCAACCTGGCCATCATAAAGACCACTGCCATGACGACGGCCACCAAGGCATGGGGAGTGTTGTGCAAGGCTCTGCCGGCGACAATGGCTCTTGTGAAGGTCGCAATGGCGGCTCTGACGAATTCGGTGCAGTATTTTACCAACGGTCTTCGGGTTAACTACGACATGCAGCTTCGCTGGCGCAAGGCCATGGATCTTATGGCTGCCGCCGGTGGCGCCAAAATCTTCATGGCCATCACTACCGCCGCGCTTGCCTTGTCTCAGGTCCTCGTAAGGCTTATCGCCAACCATCAGGCCCATGTAAAGGCCTTGCAGACCCTGAACAATATCAGGCAGCAGGCAATCGGGCAGGTGGAGGAGGAGAAGTTCAAACTTCAGCAACTTATGGAGGCCGCCTCTGACGTGAACGCCACCGAGGAAAAACGCCTGGAGATTTGCAACAAACTGAACGAGACTGTCCCTAACATGAGGGCAAACATCGACAAGCTGACCGGAGCCTTCATATATTCAAAGGATGCCGTCGATGAGTATGTGAAGTCTCTCACTCATTTATATGAGATACAGGGTGCAAAGGACAAACTCAAGGAATTGGGTAAGAAACGTGCGGATCTTACTGTAAGAAAGACCGAGCTTGAAGATGAACGACAGAAAATAGTTGACGAGCAGTCACAGTATGCTTCGAACGCTGCCGGGAATACTGGTTATACCACAACTTCCAGTGCATCTATGCCATCATTCGCATTGACCATGACCGGATTCTCCGGAGCCGCCGAGCGGCTTGACATGAATCTCAAATCTGTTAACAGAGACCTTCAGGAACTCGATGAGCAGTCAAAACTCATTTATAAGACTTACGGCGTACTGGAACTGATGTCGGATGATCCGAAACAGGATTTCAATCCATCCGTCAATGAAAACGCCGGTACCGGCTACACCTCGCAGGTCCAGGCTGAGAAGGATGCGAAAAAAGCCAAGGCCACCGCTCGTGCTGCTGCAGTCCAGGCCAGGAAGGAGTTCAAGGAGGCTCTCGACCAGATCAAAGCCGCACGTGACAAGGAACAGACAGAGATCATGGCTCTCCGCATAATGGGAGAGATCAACTACCTTGAGTACAACAAGCGCAAACTTGCCGCCGATCAGAAATATTACGATGACTCCATTGCTCTGTACAAGAAATGGGGCATTCAGGAGGATGATCAGTGTCAGGCTCTCGCCCGCAAACGTGAGGAGTTCCTCAACAAGGCAAATCAGGAAAGACTTGCTCTCAATAAAGAAGTGATCCAGCGCGTGGCTCAGGCTGAGGAACGGGACCTTAAGGCTCGCTATGAATCAAAGTCAAGCCATACGCTCGCCGAAGAACTGCAGCTTGAGGAAGAATTACTCAAGATACGTTACAACGCCCTCATGGACCAACAGTCGCTCTATAAAAAGACCGATAAAGAATATGAGGACTATCAGCGACAGATCGACGATCTTTTGCTGATAGACCAGGAGTCCAAACAGAAAAAACTCTTGGCCAAGATTCTGGAGTTCCAGAAAAAATATGATTACCAGCCTGTCAAGGTAAAGTATGACATGGAACGTGCCGCGCTGGAGGAACTGTATCGCCTGAAGAAAATCAAGGAGGAAGATTATCGCCGCTGGCTCAAAAAGTTAAACGACCAGGAAGCAGAGGATCTGAAAAAAGAAAAAGAAGATCTTCCCGGGACACAGAAGCCTCAGAATAATTTCACAAGTGCTTCTGCAGTCCGCGTAAATCACGATAAACAAAAACAGGATCTTGACGAGGCACTCGCTAACGGCGTTATCAATGAATCGGAATATCAGGCAGCTCTGCAGCGCATCGGTGCTGAAATGCGCAAGGCACTGGTCGAGCCATTAAAAGAGAGTAAATCGGAATGGGTGTCGCTCATGACCGTTATGATGGAGTCATGGGCTGAACTCGCCGATGCTCTTAAGGATCCGGATGGCGACCCGCTTACGGCCATTGGCAATGCCATTCAAGCAACTGCCGGTGTCGTGACATCGGTAATGTCATCCATTACCGAATTCCAGAAAGCGGAGTATGAGATTCAGGCTGCTGAGGTAAAAAAACGCTATGATGCCGAAATCGATGCCGCTCAGGGCAATTCATACCGAACACGCAAACTGGAGAAGGAACGGGAAAAGGAACTTGCTAAACTCAAAAAGGAGCAGTCAAAGAAACAGTTCGCTCTGCAAGTCATCGCCACAATCGCCCAGACTGCCGCTAATGCCGTTCAGGCTTACAGCGCAGGACTGTCAATAGGTGGCCCCGCCGGTCTGATTATGGCTCCTATAGCCGCCGCTCTTGCAGTTGCTCAGGGTGCCGTGCAGATCGCTCTCATCAAGAAGCAGCAACAAACTGCCGAGGCACAGGGCTATTCCAAAGGGGGGTTCACAAAGCCCGGAGCCGTCGATGAACCTGCTGGCATCGTCCATGCTGGCGAGTGGGTCGCTTCGCAGAAACTGCTCGCGAATCCTGTGGCCCGTCCGATGATCGAGGCTCTTGACTACGCCCAGCGCACCAATACCATCGGATCTCTCAAAGATGAGGATGTGTCGCGCTCCATCCGCGCTACTGACTCGATGGTTCGCATGGCCGAGTCCGACGGATCATCCGCGCTCATGGTGGCTGTAGTGGCACAGAACGCTCAGGCCGTCGCCGACCTGAACGAACGCCTAAGGCAGCCGCTCGGAGCCATTGTAACTATGACCGGCGACTACGGCATCAACAACGCCAAGGAAAAATACGACCAGTATATGCGCAACAAGAACCCTAAATCCAGAAGGTAAATGCAGATCCTGATTGACGGACGCCCGGCTGTACTTAAGTCTGGCACTTCTTTTGAATACGCATCGGAGAACCGTATGTTCTCCGGAGCCGACGATTATACACTAGCCATCACGTTCCCGCTGGCCGGATGCCAGAAGAACATCGATATCTTCGGACATCTGGACCGTGCAGACGTCTCTGCGCAGAAAATCCGCTATGACTGTGAGATACGCTCCGGATCATTTGTAAAGTTCGGTACAGCCACCATAACAGAAATATCGGAGACAGAGGTGAAGTGTCAGTTCCTGGCTGGCCGTTCGGAGCAAAATTTCGACGACACCTTCGCTAAGACGTACATAAACGAACTGACGCTGGGTTCCGGCCCGAGCCGGGCGTCGGACATCACCCCGGCACATGCCTGGGATCCGTCATACCGGAACATGGAGTCCGTCGCGCTCCCTTGGGTCAACAACGACTCTGGATTCATGAACAACCGCGCCGAACTCGCGAACGGCCGGTTCTCCTGGCATAAGGACACGCAGTATCTTTCATGGCAGCCTTATCTCCTGTTCATCACCAAAAAGATATGCGACGCAGTCCAATATTCATGCGATTTCTCAGCATGGGAGGCAAAGGAGCAATACAGATACCTCCTGATCTGCAACTGTCTCCCCACCTCATGGTATATCACCGAATATGCACGCGCTCTGCCTCACTGGACCGTGGACGAATACTTCGAGAAACTGGAGCTTTTCCTGCAGGGAGAGTTCGACATCGACCACCGGGAAAAGAAAATATCATTCCGTTTCTCCAAGGATATCCTGGACTCCAGGACACCGGTCAGACTTGATGATATGGTAGACGAACACACGGCGCAGATCAAGGAGATACAGAAGGACTGCGAGTATCTGGAGGCTAAGAATCTTGTCTACAAGAACTGCGACTATAACATGTGGAAATACTATTCTTGCGACAAAGTAATTAAAGGCTGGCACGGCATGAAGGTTGAATATGACACCATGACAGGATTGCTTGCCGACAACAAGCCGCTCAATGTCATAGGCGAAGCACACCGAGGATCAAACTTGTCATCGCTTCTTTATGCCAAAGACATCGACATGAGCTTCATAATCCGCACAATCGACCGTTTTCCAAATCCAGATACATCGTCTTCCACGAAATACAAGTACCGCTGCCGCTTGCAGCCCGTCAACCTGTTCGGTGGCCGTATCGTCAATGACGACCCAGACGCCGGACAGACGGAAATAGAGTTCGTCCCGGCCGACATCGACTACACGGAGGAAAAATACGGCGACGTACTTTTCCTCCAGTCCGCAGGTTTCAGCGAGGCCTCGGACCCAGCAGGCTCGACAGGTTCCGCCGAATCACAGATTCCCGAACATGACCAGGAGCAGTTCTTCACAACAATAATGCAGGACTGGTTCGAGACCATAGGAGAATCCAACGACAGCAAAGCCGAATATTACAATGTCATCTACATCGGTTTCTGGGACGGAGCAAGCGCGGATCCACAGCATCTGCCGCATCCGTTCGTCGAGGACATCAACATAGACAGCGCATGGGAGACATATCAGTTTCTGCCGTTCAACTTCCGGCTAAACGACAGCAAAGCCACGCGTTGTCAGGTGGTCAACAAGATCGACACAACGACAAGATACACATTCAAGTTCTTATCAGACTCCATCCCGGACGTACGCGCCCTATTCTTCATCAGAGGACGCCGATACATATGCGAGAGAATAACCGCGACATTCACCGAGGAAGGAATGTCGCAGTTGATGAAGGGCGAGTTCTGGCCACTGGTAGACTAAAGCGCCCCATCCATGTTGTAGATATCCGGATTCATATGATCAGAATGATCCGTGTATATGTCGGTAATCGACAGCGACGAGTGCCGCGCCTGATCTCTTACCTCTATCGTCTGTAGCTTGTTCGATTTCAGCATCTCGGTGATGCCGGTGTCCTTCAGCGAGTAAAACTTCCATTCCTTAAGCAACCCTAAAGGAGTGCGGAGTTTTCCCCAGTGATCACGGAATATTTTCGGATCAATTTCATTTCTCCCCGGGCGCAACCCGTCGGAGAATATGAAATATTGAATCGGCTCCGAAAATATGCCGAGTTCCAGAGCATACTTCAGCACCTTCTTCGGCACCGTCACGGTCTGCTTCTTCTTGTTCTTTGAACACTCGGCCGGAATCGTGACGGTGCCCGCCTTCAGATTGAAGTCCTCAATCCTCAGACGCACCATCTCCACTGGACGGATGAAACAGTAATACAGCAGGTAGCAAGCCAAGAGGAAGTGCTTGTCATGTTCCTTGCAGTAACCGGTGATCTTCGCCACCTTCTCCACGGGAATCACCGTTCTTTCCTTCTTGTAGAGTCTCTTGCTGATGGGCGATATCCCATCCGACGGTCGCGACTTCACATAGCCCTTCTCCACCATGAAGCCGGAGAATAGCCGAAGGAAATGGAGATAGTTGTTGCGTGTCTGCGCTCCATTGTCGCGCTTGATGAACACGTAGTCCAGGAACCCCACGCAATAATTCCGGTCAAACTGGTAGACGTAATAGATGGGCTTGACCTTCTTCGCGTACTCTCGCAGGATCTTGAGATAGGACTTGTAACCATTGTAGGTCTCCTTGCGGTAGTAACCGCTCTCCAGCATCTTGCTGATGTGCGTGTCGAACCTGTCGAGCACCTCCGAGAAGACATACAGCTCGGAGGTGTCCTTGGCAATCCACGGATTCCATCCACGGGTCAATTGGTCTGTGATGCGCTTGATGACGTCGCGGACATACTGGCGACGCTTGACAACGCCTTTGATCCGGTTCGTCTTGATGCGTTTTCTCCGGAGACGACCCGCGTTTGGGTCGAAGGCATAAAACTCGATGTAATTGCAGCCTTCCGTCTCTCGGTAGACCGGCAATGTGTACTGTAAGGCGGATGCGATGCCGCTCTTCTCAGATCTTTGTGGTTCCACCCTGATCTCCTCATGAGTGGGGCTTTCGTTCAGACACATTTTTTAACATTATTTAGTGGTCCACTACCACCGAATAATGCAGGTTTTTGACTTGAAACAAAAACGACGTGTCCCGTTTTTGTCCCGTTTAGAAAATCAAAACGTCCGTAAGATGTTGACTTACAGACGTTAAAATGTTCTCAGTCGGGGTGACAAGATTCGAACTTGCGACCTCACGCCCCCCAGACGCGTACTCTAAACCTACTGAGCTACACCCCGTTGTATGTTTCGGAAAATCAGCGTGGCCCTTTGTCGGACTCCGGCCAGTATTGAGATTTCATCAGTGCTACTTTGCATCCGATGTGGGAGGTAATCGCAATACCTTTCCGAAAGCGAGTGCAAAGTTACAATCATTTTACGAATTCTCCAAATTTTTTCGGAAGAAAATTTCGGGAATCGTTAAATTAGTTCTGGAATCGTTAAAACAATGTCGCTGATAGTCTTTAACATAAGCTTCTTATGCTTGGGAGAACATAAGTGACATAAGTTTTCATAAGTGGCTATCTGAAACCATCCGGGCAATCAACATAAGAATAATAGGGACCTGAAGGTCAATATAAGCCATCCGGACGGCTTATGTAGAGCGCGAGCTCCATGTCTAACTTATGTTTGGACGTCCTGATGGATCAATATCGCCTCTTATGAAAACTTATGTCGCTTATGTTCTCCCTCGCGTGTCCTGTCTTGACGAAATCATGTTTTCGGGGTAAAAACGGCAATTTTAGGGCAGGATAATGCTCCAAATGAACAAAAATCGACTTTTTTCAAAAAAATGACTGTATTTTTGTAGTAAACAAGACGACGATGCGTCTAATGGGAAAAAACAGAAAAAAACCAATCAAGAGAATTATGAACAAGAATCGTGACGACGCAGTACAGGACTGTAACAAGGACGAATTTGTGCGGCTGGTGCGTGAACACAAAGGCACGATATACACCGTGTGCTATATGTTTTCGAAAGATGCCGACGAGGTGAACGACCTGTATCAGGAGATTCTCGTCAACCTGTGGCGGGGATTCGGCAAGTTTAAGGGAAAGAGCGACATACGTACGTGGTTTTACCGTGTGGCGCTGAACACCTGCATTTCCATCGACCGCAAGAAGAAGCACAAGCCCGCACGCCTGAACATGGACATAAACCTGTATGAAGACAACGATACGGACACACGCCAGGTGCGCATGCTCTACAACCGCATCAGCCGCCTGGGACCGTTCGACAGGGCTATCATACTGCTGTGGCTCGACAACATTCCGTATGAGGAAATAGGCGAGATAGTGGGCATATCGGCAAAGTACGTGTCGGTGAGGCTGCTCCGCATAAAGGAAGAGCTGCGCAAGATGAAATGATAGCCCGGCCCGAACAGTGAAGAAAAGCGTCGGGCAAATGAATGAAACATATAAATAACCGTAAAAACAACATAAAGAAATATGGAAACGAACAACACCAACTCCAACAACGAACTTGAGCAGATGCGCGCCCAACTGGAGATAATGAAACAGAAACTGAGCCGTCAGGAGATTATCAACGACAACCTTATCAGTAAGGCAATGAGCAACCGCATGTCGTGGATAAAAAGGTATGTGCAGTTCGAAATGTTCGTGCTGCTGCCGTTCATAGTCATAATGTATGCCCTGTTCATACTTGTATTCCACATATCATTGTGGCTCTACATTGTCATCATACTTGTCTGCGTGGCCGATGTGTATGCCGACCACCGTATCAACAAGACGGACCAGGCAGACTGGATAGCGGGAAATCTTGTAGAGACAGGCCGCAAACTCGTGGAGATGAAGCGCCTGCGAATGATTCATTTCGCCATATCGGTGCTGGCGGCAATAGTCATTTTCGGATGGTTCGGCTATGACCTGCTCTCCGGCGGCGACTCCGCCTTAAGAACAGGAAGCTGTATAGGGGCTGTTATAGGCGGCATGGCCGGACTCGCCTTTGCATACGTCATCTACCGCCGGATGCAGCGCACCAACGACGAGCTGATACGGCAGATAGACGAACTGACAAACGAGCGTAACGAAAGAATATGAAAAGGAAAGACAAACAAACAACAATAAATTTAAACCTATTATGAAAATGAAAAGAACAGCAACCGTCATCTTGCTTCTCACAGCAGTGTTCACAGGGATGAACGCACAGTTATTGTATAAGATATCGGGAGGCAACCTTACAAAACCGTCGTACATCGTCGGCACATATCATCTGGCTCCGGTCAGCTTCGCCGACTCCATAGCCGGACTGCGCGACGCCATGGCGCAGACGGAACAGGTGTGCGGCGAGATTGACATGCAGCAGATGATGAACCCGGAGGGTGTGCAGAAGCTGATGCAGGCCATGATGCTGCCCGAGGGGAAGACCCTGAAAGATATTCTTTCCGCCGAGGAGCTGGCACGCCTCAACGCCTTTATGAACGGGCAGATGGGCACGGACATGACCAACCCCATGGTGGAGCAGCAGATGGGACGCATGACACCACAGGCTCTCAACACTCAGTTTACGCTGCTCATGTACATGAAGCATACTCCGGGGTTCGACCCGACAAATCTCTTCGACGGATATTTCCAGAAGGCGGCCATGGAGGGCGGCAAGCCCGTAACGGGCCTGGAGACGGTAGACTTCCAGATAAAGACACTCTATCAGGGCATGAGCATAGAGCGTCAGAAACAGTTGCTGATGTGCCTCGTGGACAATGCCGGCTACTACAACGACATGACGCTGAAACTGTCAAAGGCCTATTTCTCACAGGATATAACAAAGGTGAAGGCCGTGATGGACGAAAAGCAAAACACGGCCTGCGACTCCACGCCTGAAGAAGAGACATCGCTGATAGACAGCCGCAACGCCGACTGGCTGACAAAGATGCCCGCAATGATGGCCGGCAAGGCCACACTCTTCGCCGTGGGAGCGGGCCATCTGCCGGGCGACAAGGGCGTGCTCAGCCTGCTGCGCAATGCCGGATACACGGTCGAGGCCGTGAAATAAGTCGTCATGATTTGCAATAATTGCGGTGTACGGCCGTTTCCTAATACAAAGGATTCGGCCGATACACCGCAATTATTCATTAACAAACAATCATATAAAGCATGAACACCCCGTCTTTAAAGTCGCTTGCAGACATAGTGAAGGAAGCCGCCGGGCTGATGATTACCGACGGTTTTGACATATTACAGAAAGAAGGATTCGCCAACATCGTCACCTCATCGGACGTTGCCGTGCAGGAGTTTCTTTGCGACCGTTTGGGCAAACTTCTTCCCGGCAGCGGGTTCCTGTGCGAGGAAGAAGACATGCACGACACATCACACGAACAGACATGGATTATAGACCCCATAGACGGCACGGCCAACTACAGCCGCGGCATTGCGCAGTGCGCCGTCAGCGTAGCCCTGAAGCAGGGGGCCGACATTGTGCTCGGAGTGGTTTACCTGCCGCGCACTGGCGAGCTGTTCACCGCCGAACGCGGCCGTGGAGCGTGGCTGAACGGCCGGCGGATAAGTGTGTCCGACCGCCCGTTTGCCAACAGCGTGATGTGCACCGCCCTGCCGGTATACCACAAGGCTGTCTCTTATACACATCTCCGAGCCCACGAGACTACGCTGCATCTC
>ENA-OYXU01000148-OYXU01000148.1-human-gut-metagenome-genome-assembly--contig:-NODE-148-length-30280-cov-5.218528_pt1 | contig 30280 bp, 28 predicted proteins | sample MGYA00243243_ERZ653435 | MGnify/ENA primary metagenome ERZ653435 (study PRJEB26926, sample SAMN06165113) | human gut metagenome | biome: ENVO:00009003; feature: ENVO:2100002; material: ENVO:00002003... | reverse complement strand
ACCATTTCCCCTTTGGGTTGAATGGAAATTACTGCCGCATCGCATAGCGCTGGCGCTTTTAAGCCTGTTCGTCAGTCGTGTACATCCAGTACACTCCTTCCTCGCAGACCAAAAATCGCTCCGCACTATGCGACCCTGACGTTTATATTTATTATCGAACCGGCTCTTAATAATAACTAACGCATCATTGCTTTTACGGAAATTTCATTAAATTTGTCAGCTGAAGCGATCTCCTTCGCCTTCCGGCTTTCCGGAAATTCATCAAACTTTCTCTATGAACCGATACGTTCTTTCATTCATAGCGCTCTTCCTTTCATCACTCCTGACGCATGGCCAGACACACAGCGCTATAGTCGCCGATTCCCTCACCCGCAAACCGTTGCCCAGCGCGTCCTTGTTTGACCATAAGGGTAATGCGGTCGGAATTACCAACGCCCGCGGCAGAATGCCCCTGATATCCAGGTCCTCCTATCCGGTTACTGTCCGCTATCTCGGGTTCAGGGAGAAAACCATAGAAACCCCGGGAGCCGACACGATCTTCCTTCAGGAAAACGCAGCCTCCCTGCCTGAAATCGTCGTCGAGTCAGGCCGTCATAAGGTTCTTCACGTTCTCGCTTATGTCAGGGAATTCTCCACACTGACAACATATACCGACACCGTCTTTCTCTTCCGGGAAAAAATGGTTGACTTCATGTTGAACCCCGACAGAAAGGTACGGTTCAAAGGATGGTCCAATCCGAGAATCCTGACATCCCGATCCTACTACCGGTTCACCAATGACCGCGGACTTGACAGCGTCAGCAACGTCAGCAACAACCATTTTTCATGGGCCGACTGGATTGGGATCGTTCCGGCCAGACAATTGCCCCCGGTTTTGAAGGACCGCTCAGCCGCCTCCGACACCGTCAGGGGAAAATACAGTCCTACAGAGATATGGACCAAAACCGACGACAGGGTGACGGTGGATGTCAACGTGCTTGCCGACACCACAAGCCGCAAATGGGTTCCGAACCTCTCGGGATTCTTTCATGACGATCTGGAATTCGAAAATTTCAGAGTCCGCTTCAGCTACGACAACATCCTGTCGGATTATCTGTCGCCTATGGACCTCACGGGCTACTCCTTCAACATAGAGTCAAACGGAAGAGGACACAGGATGATCGGATTCAACCGCTATGACCAGCCCTTTTTCGTAAGCACCTATGCCGAAGCTTACGTGCTTGACAAGGAATACATAACCGTGAAAGAGGCAAGGAAATGGGAGAAACATGATTTCCACGCAGCCAACATAGAGATGTGTGAACCCGCGGAGGCTCCCGAACTTCAGCCGTCAGTGCAGGCTCTCGTTGACCGGGTCAACACCATAGACAGAGACAAAGTCCGCCAGACCCTCCCCACGGACCAGCGACTGATCGGCAAATATTACGGCAAACGTAAATCCGGTCTCGGCACCAGAGCATTGTCGATGCTGAAACAGATGACAGGAATCTCAAGTTACAAATCCCACCAGAATTTCAAGCAGCAATGGGACGGTTTCAAGAAGTTCAATCCCTCCGGCGACGAAAAATAGCCTCCTCCTTTAACGGCGAGCCCGCGCGATAACCGCGATGGCTGTAATCCGACCGGTCCGACCCCGTCAGACACATCCGACAGGTTATTTCCTGCCCCTTTCAGAAATAACTTATAAAGGAAAATCCTTTGTATCCGCCCATGATGGCCGACGCCAGAGATATTTCTCTTTTTGCTCCCGACGATGCCTTTCCCGCGGCCGCCCCTCGGGCAGGATTACCGAGCCACAGACCGGTGAACTCATTGACCGGATCGACGAGAAAGGCAAGTAGGCCGCCCAGCACCGGAGAACCGAACAGGCGGTAATCATTATCGACAAGCCAACGCTTGGTCCGGTAAAAGCCCTCTCCTATGCAGCTACCTACTATAGGAGTAATGAAAATGTCCTGAATGGAAGGCCGCTCCATAAAGGCCTCAATGCCGAACTCCCAGCCGACTGTCGATATTATCGAGCCATACAGCGCCGAGCGCCAGAAATTGAAGCCACACGAACGCGCCGCCATAAAATAGGCCGCTCCGGCATAGGGATGCAGGATATAGTTGAAATAGAATTTGTCGTGATCCCACTCCGGACCTTTCTTAACTACATGATTGTGCCAGCGCTTGAAAAGAGGCACATCCTGCAGCTCCGCCCTGTTCCATGAAGTAGCGTCCTCAGGCAGACATTCCAGAACAAGCAGCGTCCCCACGAAAGCCCCGCTGAGTGTGGCGGTATTGATCCACAGCCTGTGCCAGTCGTAGGAATTCCCGGTGAAAGAATAGGGCAGTTCATATATCGACACGGGCTTTTTCTGCTTCTCTTTATATGATAGACCGGTCGGCACCGCAAGTGTCTCCCAACGGTTGTCAGATAATGAATCGTGACATAAGGCGACGCCGGTTTCTCCATTTACCGTCGTAGGGAGCGACAGTGAAAGACCAATGCCAAAAATCAGCAACGTTTTTCTTTTCGACATATCAATTCTGTTTTATGGATTAAGAAAAAAACACTGACAGCTTCAACGTGCCACAGCCAAGACAAGCGCCTTGACAGGTTTTTTCAGGAAACGCTGTACTTCGCGAAGTATATAGTATCGAAAACAGGCCATGCGGCATAACCGGTAAGGGATTTTCCGAAGGTTCGAATAATATCTCACCATTGGCAGAATCTCCTCTTTCATCCTCATTCTGTTCTGCATGAACGAAATGACTGATTTCTTTATTCCCGGCTTACGGCCGATAGCCATCTGGTTTATGTCGATGAGCGTAAATATGGGTCTCGCTTTTCCGTTGGGGAAATGGACAAGGATATTGCCTGGATTATAGTCTTTGTGTCTTATCCCCTTATTATGGATGGACAAGGTAAATCTGATAAATTCTTCCATTATCATGGCTCTGATGCTTTCGTAATCCGAACAGTCAAGAATGGTCGAGAGTGAAACATAGGGCCTATATTCCGAGATGAACCAAGCCGTGTGAAAGAGCCTGTAGCGTTTTTGCGTTATGTAAGCCACAGGTGTCGGAGTATCGACGCCCAAACTGTCGAGAACGAGCGCGTGGTTATAGGCACGCTCCGCTTTGTTCTTCCGGAAAAAGGTATAGATGACGCAGTTGGCCCATGTAGGGCGTTTGAATTTCTTGACGACATAATCCTTTCCTTCAAAAGTGACCAGCTCCACTGTGTTCCGGTGATTGCAGAACACATGAGAGACCTCATAGTCATGATCAGGGACAGAAGTAATGCAATCGGTCAAATTTGAATACTTGACATTGACATGATAATTTCTGCCGTTATTTTTTAAAACTATATCCGGGGAGGGATCCAGCTTTTTCCGGCCACGGCGCACAAGTTTCATAATCTGGCTGCGATAGAACCATAGGGCGAGCAGGAAATAAATTCCGGCCTGTATCCAAAGCGCCATGTATTCCGTTTTTATATCGCTTAGTGACGCTCCCATGGAAGCGATGCGCACATATCCGTTCATTCCGAATGTCGAAGGGAAAATATAAGAGACGTACTTCCACACCGATGACATCGAGGCCGAGGGCCATGACAGACCGGAGAGGAAAAGCATGGGGACTGAGAGGAACACCAGAAGAAGTATCGAGTCCTCGCGGCGATAGATAAAAGCCGATATAGTCATGGCAAGGAATATACAAGCCAGCAGATAAGGAACGATGAACGCTATGAATGTCCAGTAGTGGCCGAGTTTCGGAAGAGTGAACAGATCCGTCACTGCGGTAAACATATAGACAGCCAGAATCACGTAGAGCATGAAATAAGGGAGAGCCTTTCCGATGACGATGTGGACCGGATTCTTATACCAAGGATGAAACGGAATCACGCTCCCCCCGTGACGCTCCCGGGAATTGCCTGCCGACATGCCGATTCCGAGCAATAGCGTCTGCTGGATAATAAGCATGAGCACCGGTGGAATAAGAAAAGCCGCAAATCCGCTCTGTGGATTATAAAGCGCCACATAATCATAGTCGATAGGCGTCTTGTGTATCTCGTCCTCGCGGTCGGTTGTCCCTGTCACATAATTGTTCACCTTGATATTCTTGTTCACCTCCAGCGAGACATTGGTGGTCGTTACGAGAAGGGCCTTGTAATAAAGCATGCTCGACATGTCACAGTAAAGCCCTATAGGAGTCTGGCGTCCTTCGGCCAGTTCCCGGGTGAATGATTCGGGAATACGTACAATTCCATATACCTCCCGGCGTTTAACCATTTCGCGAGCCTGCTCCATGTTGTCGCATAGTGATGCTATCTTCATGTCGGGCGACGCATCCATTTTGCGCAGAATGTCACGGCTCAATGCCGAGTTGTTCTCGTCAACCACTGCGACAGGAACGTCTCTGACCACTTCGTTGGTATAGACATAGGAGTAAAGCAACGGATATGCGAGCGGAACAAACAGAATGAATATCAGGATACCCTTGTCACGGATAATATTTCCGATTTCACGATACCAGATCTGAAATATGTTCAATAGAGATTTCATGTCTATTATTCCTTATATTTATATTTTAGGAATGCCCTTCTGTAGCGCGGAAGCACTGCCAGAGGCAATATTATGAAACAGAGCAGCGCAGCCACGGATGACCACACGCAGGTGATCGGATAACCGTTCAAGGCCTGATTGACATAGACGAGATAATAGTGGCGAAGAGGGAAAAGCCATGCGAGACTCTGAAGGGAAGGTGACATCGCCGTCACCGGATAAGTGAAACCCGCCACTGAAAACGAGAGGATTCCCCACAACGAGCAAAGACACATGGCCGTGCGCATCTGCCCAAGAAAGACCCCGAAGAAAAACACTCCGAAAGCCTGCGATGCGAGAACGGTCATGAAGCCGAGCAACATCATGCGCCATATTTCCACATTGCAGGGATAACCGGCGATACGATAGAAATACACATCGTAGAACAAAAATATCAGCGTGAACAGAAGAGTCTGGGGCAACAGTTTGCCGATGAGAGCCACTGTCGAGGAATTTCCCGCCATGAAATAGAGTTTCTTCTGTGTTTCGAATTTCCATTCCATGCCGATAGTGTAGGACGTGGAGAGCATTATGAGCAGAATCAGAATTCCCGGGACAAGAATGTTGTTCAGATAAACCGCATAATCCAGAGTGGGATTGTTGAGCGGGTGTGTCTCTATGGTTACGGGCTGGATAATTCCCATCGCTTTATCCTCGGTGGCTCCTTTGGCGTAAAGCGTTTCCCGCGTCAGGGCGAGACCGGAAAGTTCAGATGCGGTGCGGAAATCCTTCATCAGCAGCGAACCCGGCACAAAGTAGGCCTCGTTCGTATAAAACGAGATTTTAGGCTGTCGGTTGGCAAGCGCTTCCTCGGTGGTTCCTTTCGGAATGTAGAAGAACGAGTAGATCTCGCCCCTCTGCATGGCGGATCTCGCTTCGCTGAACGAGGGATAAGCGACCTTCAGGTCAGCTTCCTCCATAGCGTCTATAGTGCGTACGATTGTGCGGGATATGTGCGTATTGTCTTCATCTACTATTCCGGCCGACAGGTCGGTGGGGAGCCCTCTGTCCATGAGAGTGACAAAAAATACCGCGCAGAGCACCGGAGCGACAACCATCGAGAACAGAAAAAGCGGACGACGGGAATAGCCTTTAAGCTCACGCAGAGAAATAGCCTTTATTCGCTGGAAAAGTGTCATGATTCTATACCGTTACCTTTTCATGACTGCCGACATTCCGGCGCGGACTCCCGTGAGTTCGGAGGGTTCTTTCGGATATGCCTGCAGTTCAAAAGTCTTAAGATCGAATTTATCAAGAGCCTTGGTGGCTTTCCATGTCGCGAAACTGCCCACTTCCTTGATGCGTGTCACTTTCACCTTGATCTCCTTGTCGTATGCCGGAACATATACGGTAACTTCTTTTCCCACACTCAGCCCCGGAAGCATGTCTTCCCTCACGTTAAAGGTAAACCAGACATCGTCAGTCTTCGAAACATTCATTATCGGAGCGCCTGCGCCAACGAGCTCCCCCTCTTCGGGAAATATCTCGGTCACAACCCCGTCGGCCGACGCCACAAGCACCGTCTCATCGATATATGACGCCACCTCGCTGACAGCACCTTCGGCACGCGAAACCTGAGCTTGAGCCGCACTTATATCCTCGTGGCGCGAACCGTTGACAGCCATGTCATACTGTGACTTCGCCGCTTTTTCCGATGCAATCATGGCGCGATAATTGGCAAGAGCTTCATCTCGTTTCTGTTCCGCCATTACCCCGCTTTCAAACAGCCGGTTGACGCGGTTGTAGGTCTTCTCAGCCACTTCACGTCCGGCTATGGCTTTCTGCCACAGTTCATACGCACCCTGTATCTGTTCCTGCCGCGCACCGGTGCGTGCTTTCTGCTCAATGGCCCGGGCCGCATTGTATGCAGCCTCGGCCTGGGCAAGTTTTGCCCTGACGTCCGGAGCCTCAAGAATGACGAGCGTATCTCCGCGCGACACCACATCGCCCTCCGACACCTTTATTTCAAGGACTCGCGCGGGAATCTTGCTCGAGATGCGGTAGTCAGAGGTTTCCGCCTGTCCTTGGATGACCTCTTCAGGTTCAGGAATACACAGACCGACTATCACGACAGTGGCTATAACCGCCAGAATAATGAAAGTGCAGACAATTATCACATTGAGATTTTTCTTTTTCATTGCTTTAGAATTCTGTTATTTGATTGTTCCTAATGATTTTCTAAGATAAACATAGGCAAGTCTCAGGTCGATACCCGAAGTTATCAGGGTGGTTTTGGCGGAGAGCCACGCCGTCTGCGCCTCTAACACATTGCTCACGGGAATGACGCCTTCCTTTAGTCCAAGCGTCGCATAACGCAGATTCTCGTCGGCCGAAACCTGACTGCTGACAGCGGCAGCATGTTTCTCTCGCGCTTCCACAACTCGCCGGCGGCTCTGACTGACCTGCAGCCCGATTTTTTCTCTCGTCTCATCTAATTCAAATCTTGCCGCGGCCGCTTCGGCTCTGGCCGCTTTCACCTTATATCCGCGGTCGCCCCAGGTGACGAGCGGAATGTTCACCGCCACACCAATATTCCATGTGCCCTTGAATTTTTTTTCAAAACTGTTGAAAACCGAAGGATAGCTGGCGAAATATCCTCCGGTCAGAACTACGTTGGGAAGAAACTCAGCACGGGCTATCTTCTCTTTTTCGTCATAGATACGCAACGACGTTCCGAGCGCCGACAGCTCCGGACGGTTTTCCCATGAAGAAGAGAGACCCGTTTCCGGCTCGGCGGGACATTCCGTCTCGTCATAATTTTCATCGGCCAACGCTATGGGGCTATCCAGCTCAAGGCCACACAGCTGACACATCCTCATTTTAAGTATCTCTATCCCGTTATTCACCTGAATGATTGCTACATCGGCTTCGTTTACCTTCACCTTGACGCTGAGGCCGTCGGCTTTTGTGGACAGTCCGGCCGCAATCATCTGCTCAATGTCACCGTCCAGAGTCTTCACGAGATTGAGATAGCTTTCGGCAAGTTTTTTGCGGGCAGTCAGAGCAACTATGTTCCAGTAAGTCTCGTCAACGGCCACCACGAGCTCCTGATATTTCAGATTATGTCTGTCAGTCGCGATTTTCTCGGCATAGCGGGTTATATTGTTGTAGGCTCTGATTTTTCCGCCCATATAAAGCGGCTGGGTGAGCATGATGGCGGCTCCGCCCATGTTGCGGGTATCGGTGCGCAGCGCATCCACAAGACCTTCCCCGGCCGCAGTCAGCGCCGGCATCGACAGGGCGTCGCCGAGGCCGGACAATGTAGCTTTCTGCTCGTCGCTTAGAAGCGACAGTTCTTTTCCTGTGCGCATGTATATTCCCGTGGCGGAGACTTTTGGCAGATAGCCTGTGCGAGCCGATTTTCTGTTATATCGGGCGGTCTGTATCTCCATGTCGGCCTTGCGGAGTTCTTTGTTGTTCTCCACTGCGAGAATCCTGCAGCTGTCTAAGGTCAGCACACGCGGAGAAGCGCTTAGGGCCGAATTGCCGAAAATCATGAGCAAAACTGACATCAGGATAAATCTGTTCTTTTTCCTTATCATAGATCGGTTTTTATCGTTATTGTTATTTCGCCGCAAAGTTCGTCACTAAACAGAAGCCAAAAAAGTCGGATTCTACGGAGATTTTGGAGCATATCTCGCCAAATGAATATAAATCCATCCAATAATAGGCTATTTTTTGTTACATTTGTACAGTTTATCCAATCATCAATATCATATATATGTGTAAAGCTCTGTCAGAAATTTCTATCGAGCACCTGCTCTCGGAGGAGATTCCCGAACTGGTGGGATACAATAAGGACATTGTCATGATCAGCAATATAGCGGACATGAGACTGTTCTCACATCCGGCCCGGCTGAAAGCGACCACTGTCCTCATCTGCCTGCAGGGAGAAATCGACTGCAGCATCAATCTGAAACGGTTCCGAATAACGGCCAATCACCTTCTCGTGAATTTCTCGGGAGACATAATCCGTATCCACAGCACAGACAACATCATCGCGTACGCCGTGATTCTTTCCGAAGAGTATCTTCAGCAACTTCAAATAGATTTCCGCCTGAGAGCGCAAAGCTACATCGGATTGCGTGGAAACGGACCTATACGTGTGCCCCACGAAGAACTTGTCTATCTTAAACCGTATTACACATTGTTCAGAAAAAATATCGAGGACGGGAATCCGGATGTCATAAAAGGACTGGTCCACGCGTTATCCTACACCATACTGGCTCTTGTAGGCCGTTATCAGAAAACCCGCCCTTCGGCCGAGGAAAAAGAGACCTCCCGTCCACAGCGGATCTTCGACAAGTTCATGGGTCTGCTCCAGAGATATCACGACAGCGAACGGAGCATAACTTTCTATGCGGACAAGATGTGTCTGACTCCTAAATATATCTCCAGCATGATAAAGGAATACAGCGGCAAATGCGCTCTTGACTGGATCAACGACTATGTCGTTCTCGAAGCGAAAATGATGTTGCGCTATACCGACAAGTCCATTCAGGAAATATCCAACAGCCTGCACTTCCCCACTCAATCGGCCTTCGGAAAATATTTCAAACAGCAGGTTGGCATCTGTCCTAAACAATATCGCACGAAAATTTTTTAATATAAAGGAGTCCTAAATATTCACCTCTATGAAAGCAGAAAACGCCGGCTGGCGCCCGGATCATCTCGGGCCTGATTACGAAATGAGATATATCACTCAGCCTGACGACTACAGCGGTAAGGTGCGCTGCAGTGTCATACGCCGGCTTTCAGCCGCACGAAGCGGAGAAGCGATACTGTATGTCCACGGATTCAGCGACTATTTTCTGCAGAAAGAGATGGCCGACATGTTTGTCGCTTCAGGATATGATTTCTATGCCGTTGATCTGCGCAAATACGGGCGATCGCTCATGAAAGGTCAAAAGATGTTTCAGGTCAGAGACATGCATGAGTATTTCGCCGACATAGACGCCGCCATAGAGATAATGAGAGAGGAGGGCGCCGGTGAAATTGCGCTTTTCGGTCATTCGACAGGCGGTCTGACAACCTCACTCTACATGTCGGAAAAGCCGTCGCCTGCCATAAAGGCCCTGATGCTCAACAGTCCTTTCCTTGACTGGAACCTGCCGCTCTTGATGCGCAAGGCGGCTATTCCGGCTGTCAGCGCGCTGGGCCGCTTTTTCCCGGATATACAGGTCAGGCAGAAACCCGACAGCGGATATGCCGAAACCCTCTCAACGCGGCATGGCGGCGAATGGGACTACCGCACCGACTGGAAACCGGATATTCTTCCCGACCCCGACATGGGATGGATACGCGCCATTCACCGTGCGCAGCAAAGCCTGCGGCGCGGTTCCGTAAAAGTCCCGGTGCTGCTGATGCATTCGGCTGAATCGGTCCGCAGAACCGACGCCAAAGAGAAATACTCCCGCGCCGACGCCATTCTCGATGTCGAATCCATTTCACGCTACGGACGCAAACTCGGCGCCGACGTGACAGAGGTGGCTTTCGAGGGAGGACTCCATGACCTCGCCCTTTCTAAAAAAGAGATCCGCGAAAAAATGTATGCCGTCATGCTCGACTGGCTGAAGCAGCATGACCTTTGATCACGATTGTTTACGGTAAGTAAGGGCTGCGACTGAAAAGAAAGCCGCGGCAAACCCGAGCAACGCAAGGAATTGTGGAAGCAACTCGCCAAGCGGCGTACCCTTGAGATAAACCGATCGCATGATCTCGATGAAATAGCGGGGCGGTATGGCGTATGTCAGATATTGAGCCCACCGTGGCATCGATCCGATCGGAGTGAACAGACCGCTCATCAGCTGGAATATCATTATGAACGCGAACATGACGAATATGCTCTGGAGCATGGTGGACGAACGGTTGGCTATGGCCACTCCGAAGCCCGACATGACGAAACTGAACAATATCGTGGCGAGATATATAGTCAGGATGTTTCCTTGCGGCACCAGGCCATAGACAGCCCAGCCGACCGTCATACCCACCGTCACCACAATGATTCCTATGATCCAGAAAGGGATCAGTTTAGACAGGACGAAAATCAACCTGCTGACAGGGGTTACGTTCATGGCCTCTATGGTGCCCGTCTCTTTCTCACCCACGAGATTGAGCGCCGGCAGAAAGCCGCATATTATTATCAGAAGCACCACCATAAGGGCCGGAATCATGTAGTTGCGAAAATCGAGCGTAGGGTTATAGCGGTTTATGACGCTGATATCCTCTCCCGACATCCGGACGCCGTTCTCTTCCATCCAACGGGAGACCGTGTGCATCACGGACTGAGCGACATATTGCGAACCGAGCATTCCCTTTGTCGCGTTCACCCCGTTGGCTTCCACATCTATCCGCGACGTATGTGAGGCCACCTCTTTCATAAAATCGTCGGGAATAGTCAGGACGACATCGGCATCGCCTTTCTCGACGGTGATCATCGCCCGGTCATGAGTGGAACAAATATCCCTCACTCTCAGAAAATCCGAGGCCTCCATATCCGCGATGATTCTCCTCGAGAGCGGAGTGCGGTCATTGTCAACTACAGTCACCTCCACATTCTTCACATCGAGATTGGCCACCAGCGGAATGACGAGCATCACCATCAGCGGCATCACGAAAATTATCTTAGGTATTATCGGATTGCGCCTCATCAATATAACCTCTTTGCGCAACAACGCCATCAGTATTTTCAGTTTCATGACGGTCTATTTTCTTGTGTTGAACTTTTTAAGGGCAACCAGAAGGATGACTCCCGTCATGGAGAGAAGAATGACGAGTTCCTCCACTACGTATTCCAACCCGAGTTCCTGTATCATGAGTTTGCGCATCGCCGCAGTGTACCATCGGGCCGGAATGACGCACGAAAGCCACTGCAACACCTCGGGCATGTTGTCGATCGGGAATATCATGCCCGAGAGCATAATGACGGGCAACATGAAAACCACCGCGGAAACAATAAGCGCGGTCAGCCGGGTGCTTGCGATAGCCGAGACGAGAAGACCCACAGAGAGCGACAGGACAATATAGACAAGCGAGAGAAGTATCACATCCGCTATGCTCGACGAAACCGGCAGTCCAAGCACCGTATAGGCTATAGTCAGCATTACGGCGAGAATGACACACGACAGCAGAAAATACGGGATGAGCTTCCCGAGAATGACAGCACGCGGCCTGACCGGAGAGACAAGCAGCAGGTCCATAGTGCCGGTCTCCTTCTCGCTGACAATGGAGACTGAGGTCATTATCGCGCATATCAGAATGAAAATCATCCCCATTATGCCCGGAACGAAATTATATGCGCTTTTAAGCTGAGGATTATAGAGGGTATTGGTCAGCACCGGACTGACAGTACCGGGGCCTGCGATTATGCTACGGAGATAAGCGGTCGAGGCCTGCGCCACGGTGGTGTTGGCCGCATCAACCATAATCTGCGCCGACTGCCGTCCGCCCTCCTCGCGTAAAAACAGAGCGGCGTCAGTCTGCCCCGACCGCAGCAGATAATCCACATCGCCGGGAGCCGTCAGCCCCTGAAAAGTGATGTAGGGATTGGCGCGCAGACGTTCGATTATTGCCCGAGACCCGTCGGTGTGGCGTTCGACTACCGCCACAACCCTGACATCGTTGACCTCCGTGGAAATCGCGAATCCGAAAAGAAGCAGAAGCACGAGAGGCATGACCAGAGTTATGGTCACAGTGCGCCTGTCGCGGAAAATATGGAGCATTTCCTTTTTTACGAGTGACTGGAGTATTGACATGGCTGCATGGTTTATTCAGTTCTTACGGCATCTTTCGCAACGGTTCTGAACACTTCGTCCATGGTCAAGGCATGATACTTTTCCTTGAGGGCCGAAGGGGAATCCAGAGCGCTTATCTTCCCGTCAACCATGATGGAGACGCGGTTACAGTATTCCGCCTCGTCGAGATAGTGGGTCGTGACAAATACCGTCATTCCCTCCGACGACGCCTTGTAGATCAGCTCCCAGAATTTACGCCTGGTGACAGGATCTACACCCCCCGTGGGCTCGTCAAGGAAAACCACTTCGGGCGAATGCATCGTAGCGGAGACAAAGGCGAGTTTCTGTTTCCACCCCACGGGAATGTCTTTCACAAGCGTATTTTCCATTCCGGTCATCTCGAGATCTTTTACGAGGCGTTGCGACACCTCCCTGAACCGGGCGGCGCTCATGCCGTAGATGGAAGAAAACAATCTCAGATTCTCCTTCACGGTCAACTCGCCGTAAAGCGAAAACTTCTGGCTCATGTAGCCGATGTGGCGTTTGACCTCTTCCGGCTGCGAGATAATGTCGTAGCCGGCCACGCGTCCGGTTCCCGATGTGGGGACACTCAGTCCGCACAACATTCTCATCGCGGTTGTTTTCCCTGCACCGTTCGCTCCGAGAAAACCGAAAATCTCTCCACGGCCCACATCGAAAGTGATGTGATCCACGGCGGTGAACGATCCGAAACGTTTTGTCAGACCGGCAACCGATATTGCATTATCTCTATTTTCCATCGCGAATCTGCTTGATAAATAAATCCTCTATATCACCCTGGGCCGGATAGATCCTGACATCGCGGAGACCCCGCCGAGTGAGAGCGGCAACTGTCTCTCCGGGCGAAAATCCGGGGGCCGCGACAAGATGAAGCGTGGCCCCGAAGGTATAGCAGTCAATGACATCGGGCATCATTCTCAACTGCGTCAGCAGCCCGAACATATCGGGCGCCACGGCATTATAGAGATTCTCTCCGAGACTGCCGGCGAGCGCAGCGGGCGAATCGACCGCAAGGATGTGGCCTTCGTTTATCATGGCTATGCGGCCGCATCGGGTTGCCTCGTCCATATAGGAGGTGGAAACAAGAATCGTAATGCCGCTGCGAGTGAGCTGAGAAAGCATTTCCCAGAACTCGCTGCGCGAAACGGCATCGACTCCCGTAGTCGGCTCGTCGAGCAGAAGGATTTCGGGCCGGTGAATCAGCGCACAGCTCAACGCGAGTTTCTGTTTCATGCCTCCCGACAAAGCTCCGGCCTTTCTGTCGGGAAATTTTTCGAGTTGCGCGAATATCGGCGCGATCAGCGGAAAATTCTCCCTGACTGACACGCCGAAAAGAGAAGCGAAGAAATGCAGGTTCTCCGTGACGGTCAGGTCCTGATAAAGCGAGAATTTCTCCGGCATGTAACCGATGCGTGTGCGCAGTTCACGATATTCACCTGCAACGTCAAGCCCGCATACCTTCGCCGATCCGCTTTCGGGAAGAGCCAGAGTCGCCAGGATTCTGTAAAGCGAACTTTTTCCCGCGCCGTCAGGACCGATCAGCCCGAAAAGTTCGCCCGGCTCTACACGGAAACTGACACCGTCGAGGGCCGTTACGGTCCCGTAGCGTTTGGTTATCCCCGATATTTCTATGGCGGCTGTCATAGGCGCACCTCTCCATATTGCCCGAGTTTGAGACGCCCGTCGTTTTTCACGGCTATCTTGACCGCATAGACCAGATTGGCCCGCGAATCATTCGTCTGGATCGATTTTGGTGTAAACTCGCTCTCCTGCGCTATCCACGTGACGGTTCCCGGATATTCAAACTGCTCGTCACCGCCGAAATCGGCAATGACTGTGACACGCTGCCCTACTTTCAGAGCGGCAAGCTGCGAAGCCGTGAAATAGGCGCGCAGATATATGTCGCCGAGATTGGCAATCCTGCATATCTGACGCCCCGGAGTCGCGAACTCGCCCGGCTCGGCATATTTGACGAGAACCGTTCCGGTGAGCGGGGATTTTACGGTGCTTTTCTCAATCTGTTCCTCAAGCTGCTCTTTCTGGTATTGCATGGCGACGGCATTGTCAGAAATGGATGTGCGCGTGTTGGACAGTGATGAGACCATAGCCTGAAGCTGACCGCGCAGCGCGGCGAGATGGGCTTTCGCATCGTCATATTGCTTGCGTGTCGTAGCTCCGTCAGCCAGGAGGCGCCCGAGCCGTTCGCATTCATGGGTCTGATGATCGATCTGCGTGCGCAGAGACGCGGCCTGTGCCGATATGTCGGGAGCCGAACTCACCACCGACTGCTTCTGACTTCCGAGCTGTTTCCGCTGAAGAACGAGCAGAGATGTATCGACTACGGCTATCGTCTGTCCGGCCATTATACTGTCGCCCTCCGATATGTCCATCGAGAGGATTTTGCCGGAGGTCTCAGCCGACACTGTCACTGTTGTCGCCTCGAAAATTCCGGTTGCGTCATAATCAGGCGTCGTTGAACATGCGGCCATAAAGAGCGCGGCAGCCATAGGAAAGTATATCTTTTTCATCGGTTGAGGATATATTTTAGGTTGTAAATTTCCTGAATCAACTGGATTTCGTGAAAGCGGGCGGTAAGTTTCGCCTGATTCTCATCGGTTATTTTCGTCAGCAGTGCCGTTGCGTCTATGACTCCGTTCTCGAGCTGAGACTCAGCCGCTTTCCTGACGTTCGTCCGCAATTCTATTATCTTCGCGTCGTCAGCCATCACCGAGCGAAGGCCGCTGATCTTTTCCTGCTGCGAAACGGACTGCATGCCCGTGTTGAACAGGAAGGTCTCTTTCTCGGCCATGACGTTTCCGGTATCGACGGCAGTCCTGCGGGCGGTGTTTTTCTTCGTATAGAACGCGTCGATATTCCACGTCACTTTAACCCCCGCCATAATGTTGAACGAAAGATTGCGTGTCATCATGCTTTTGAAATAGTCGAAGCCGGGATATCCATACCATGTCTGGGCGAAAAATCCCACTTTCGGCATGAGTGAGACATCGGAGAGACGCCGGGAGGCCTGCGCCGCAGCTATCCGGTTTTCGAAAAGACTTAATTCCGGACGTGCCGGTCGCATGTCGGAAGGCATCAGTGCGTCCGGCATTACCAGAGCTCTGTCGGAGAGACTCTCGCCTATGAAGATTTCGAGGACCTGCCTGTAGCCTCGAACGGCACTGCGTGCCCGGGTGATATCCTGCTCCATAGTCAGAGCCTGTGCGGCAACCATATCGACGTCACACTGCATCGCGGTTCCGTTTCGGAGCATCGACCGAAGTTTTTCGAGATTCCCTTTGACCAGAGCGAGAGCATTGCCTGTCTGCGCTATCTGTTCCTCGGTCAGAAGAATGGCGAAGTAAAGGTTTTCCACTCTCTGACGCACGGCATACAGTTCCACGTCGATATTTTTCCTTTGGGTTTCCGACGTCAGCCGACTCACATCGCGCCGTGCTCGCGACAGGCCGCCGTCCCAGATCGTCTGGGAAATATCCACTCCGACCTTATACTGCAGCTTGTCAAGCCCTCTCATCGACTGTCCCATCTGCTGCAGGACACCTGAAAGGGATTCGGGAAAAGAGGGAACCGCATTCTGAACGGTTGCCTGGCCGTAAGCGCTTATCCTCGGAAGCCATCCTTTGTCAATGTCAGAAAGATCGATTTCCCGGGTTGCTGAAACCAGATCATATTTTCTGATTTCAGGATAGTTTTCCATCGCTTTTTCAACACATTGCTCTATGGTTATCTGCGCTGTCACGCACAGTGGCGCGATTATGAGACAAAAGAGTAGTATTATAGGCTTTTTCATGATCCGGCAGGCGTTAGTTTTCTCATAATTGTGTCGAAATTCTCCCGTTTCCTGCGTTCAAGGAATTCCTCGGGATTCTCCTGCATGCAGTTGTCAAGCACGGCGTTTATCAGCGGCGAGACCATATATGAAAAAATGTTGAGCGAAGCGATGTCTATTATAAGCATGGCGGCATCGACTTTGCGTATGACGCCTTTATCGGCCGCTTCATCAAGCTGACGCTGCAGTTCGGCAACCATGGCCGGTGCGTAGGTCTTTATTTTTTCCAGCAGAATTCCGGTGCGGCCAGGTGAGTTGAACACCTCCCCCACAATAAACCGTGGCAGATCGGGATTGGCCGCAATGAACTCCAGATGGCGGTCCATGACCATCCTGATCTTCTCTTGGATTGACAGACCGGAATCTATCGCCGCTTCGAAAATCAGGTTCTTTATCAATTCGATTTTCTCCGATATGATTCTGTCAAAAAGTTTCTCTTTCGTGCGGAAATAGTAGTGGAGCATAGCGTGTGTCACTCCCGCGGCTTCCGCTATGGAAGTGGTCCTCGCGCCGGCGAAACCCTTTGTCAGGAACTCGCGTTCGGCAGCCTGAAGTATCCGTGACTCCGTGTCGTGAGTTTGTCTTTCCTTTGCCATAACAAATTTATTTATCAAACTTGATTAACAATATTGTTAGCGCAAAGATATGACATTTATTTTTTCCGTGCAATACCTGAGGCAAAAAAAAGACGGATTGGTGCCGGAGATTCAGAGGCGCTTCATCTCGTCTTCAGCGGCTGAGCGGCCTTTGTAGCGGCTTTTGCGTTGCTGGAAATTATAGATGACGTTAAGCGAGATGCCCCGCTGGTCATAGTCCTGCCGCTTGTCAACGAAAACGCCGAATGTATTCATGGTCCAGCTGTTGTTGGCCGTGTTGAATAGATCCGACACCGAGAGTTTTACTGTCAGAGACTTCCCGAGAAATGTTTTTCCGACCGATGCATCCATCGTGAACGGATTGGAGCCGAAGCGGTTGGTGTGCATGTCACCTCGCGAGCTGCCGCTGATGTTGGCGGTGATCGACCATCCCCGCGACAGAGAGAACGTATTGTTGAAGTAATAGGAGAATATGGGACGGTCATATCGGTTGCGTTCGATGGCGAGCCACTGCCGATACATTCCGGCAGTCACATTCGGCGACCACACGCCTATTGATCTGCTCCAGACAAGATAACAGCTAAGAGCCGTGACGTCGATGTTGACAGGATGCATGAGCAACTGAAGATCCGAGACCGGATGGAGCTGCTTAACGAAAGCGTAGGTGTCGAGACTGCGCGAGAAATTCGTCTGGATCATGAAGCCGTTCCACATCCCGAACAGTTGCAGATTGTGGTTTCTCTCGTCGCGCAAAGCCGGATTGCCCCCTTCGATCTCGTGGCGACCGACATAATTGAGCGATCCCGTCAGGCTGGAATAGGGCGGCCGCACGGTGGCCATTCTATAGCTGAGGCTGAGCTGCGCGTTGTCGCCGAAAGAATATCCCAATGAGAAATCCGGTGTCAGCAGATTGTCGCGGCGGCTGACGTTTTCGTCCCGTTTTCCGTCAACCCTGAAATCATAGTCGATATACTCATATCTGACGCCTGCCGAAAGAGAGAATTTTCCGAAGGTGCGGCCCCATGAAGCGAACAGGGCTGCGGAAGTCTGCCGGGCATCGGTTGCGGAAGAAGGGATATATTCCTCCACGCGGTCGTTCATCATCCGGTAATCAAGACGCGTCCTCGTATAGCTGTCCTGCGTGCCGGCGGTGAAGTTGCCGCCCGCAAGGGGGAATTCCATATACAGTTTCCCGGCCCACAAGGAAGACTTCCTGCGGTCAGCTGAACGGACATTGTCAGCGATGGCATCGGGATATGCCGTCGTTGTACGGTTATCGGCGTCGGAGCTTTTGAAATCACCGTCGAAGTGGAGGCGATAAGTGTCGGCGAAAGTAGTTTCATAATATGTGGAGACAAAATGACTGTGGGCGCGTATGCGTCTGTCTATTCTGCGGCGTAGCGCCGGATCGTTGTCAAGCCACTCCGTGCCGTTGTTCGTAAAGTCGCCCTTTTCGGGATTCAGCCTGTAATACGCTCCAAAAGAATGAGCCCCGCGTGCATAGTTGAAGCCTGCTCTCGCCATTCCGGTCAAAGTAGGGTTGGAATTGTCCTGACTGCCTCCGACGACGGTCTTCTTTCCCTGATAATCGAGAGTGTTTGTCGTTGAGCCTTTCGCCATCATGTTGTTGCGGTTTATCGCTCCGTCGAGATACCATTCCCACCTACCCTCGCGATAACTCAGGCTCAGATAGTCCATGGCCGACCATTTCCGCTGTTTCTCCACCTGCAGCTGTTCGTTCACCGAAAGGCCTTTGATGAAATTTCGCCGGGTTGTTATTCTCAGCACCGCACCCACCGCGCTGCCGTATGCCGCACCCGGCGCCATGAGCAGCTCCACTTTTTTGAGATCAGATGACAGCAGTTGCCGCAGTTCAAACCGGTCGCGCAGAGGACGCCCGTCGATATATATTTCAAGATTGTTTTTGCCTGTCACGCTTACGTCATCGTCCTGAACCTTAATCATAGGCAGCTGGGCGAGGACATCGAGGGCGGTGCCGAGACCGGCGAGATTCGACCCGGGAATAGTGGTTACGAGAGTTGAACCTACAAGCCGCGTGGCCGGCTGCTTTGCGGTCACCACGACCTCCTGCAATTGACGGCTGAGGCTGTCGGGTTGCTGCTGATTACGGGGATGTGCTATATTCGCGGTAAGAATCGCGATCAGAATTGTGATGATAATCTTAGCGTTCATTGTGAGTGGTTTTTTTGTCACAAAATTACTCGCAAAAACACCGCCCCGCCAAATTTGCCGTCTGACATGCAGAGCAGCACTTCGCTAATAATCAATAGATTGCCAATGACCGTTCCGGAAAAATCTGACCAGATAAAAATGAGGGTCAGAAAACAGCCATAACATCGCCGCATTCCGGCGCCACAACATCCTTCAGACGCGATTTCAGCCGGGACTTGCGTTTATAGACAACATCGACCGACTCCCCGAGCAGAAGACTGATGGTGCGCGTCGAAAGACCGCTTGCAAGATAGACCAGCAACTGATATTCTCCCGCCTTTATGTCGGGATAGAGCGTCTTGACTTTCACAAGAAGATTGTCGCGACAGTCGTTCACCGCCTGCTCCATTACGCATAACGAATCGGTTCTGACAGACTCGATCTCGCTCTTCACTTTTTCGACTACAGCCTTTCGCTCTGTCTTGGTTCCCTGCGATTCATAATAGGTCTGGCAGAGCGAATCGATCAGGGTGAACCGGTTTTCAAGCAATCCGTGGAGTTTCGACTCCAGCCGTCCTACATCCTCGCGCTTGGCGTCGATCAGACTTCTTAGGCCCGAAGCCTCCGCCATCAGCACATCGTTCTTAGCCGCCTGCAATTTCATGCGCTGCCGCATCCAGAGGATGATTCCGGCCGCCACCAGAAGGATGACAAGACCTATGGCAGTGTAAAGCTCCCGCTTCGAGCGTTCCTTATAAAGCAGGAATTCCTTCTCTTTCTGAAGATATAGAGCTGTGGCGAGAGCGTCGGCGCCTTCGGCTGAACGGCTCAACGCCTTCAGTCGCGACGCTTTACGGAATTCATCTGTCAGGTCATGGTTACCGTAATAATCTATGGCAATATCGACAATGGTGTCGCTCGGAGCTGAAAGACGGTTGACCACCATTGCCTCGCTATATAGAAGGGCCCACCGGGCCATCGTAGCAGAATCCCGGAATTCAGATACGTCAATGGCGTTAAGTTTCGACAGGGCGGCCGCAGGGTCACTCTGCATCAACCGCTGCGCCTCTTCGAGAACCTCGGATCTGGATCGCGAAAGGCTGCACCCGGTAACTGCCAGAAGAACGACTATATAAATCAGGACACGCATATAGCAAACTTATCCATAGTGCAAATGACCGCCAAATATACAAATTTTCCATAAAACACCCCTCAAATCCGGCCTATTTTTCCATCTTGTCAAATTGGTCAGCCCATGCGATCTCAACTCATAGGTTGTTTTGAAGCCATTGTGTCCTGCGTAAATCAGGCATATGCTTTACAGTGAAATCGGAAAATGTGACTGAAAATCCGTCACCGTCGGGACAGGCCCCCATCATTCCGACTTTTACGGGACGATTCGCTTCCATCCAGGCATTACGCATCATAATATATTCCTTGTCGTCAAACGAATAGAAAATCTCAACGGCATCCAGCCGCCTGACAGCCTTTATCCAGATGAAATCCACAGGTTTATCCAGAGCTATCACGCTCCGGCCCGACTATTATCTGCTCTCAAAGTTGCGCATGAAAACCCTCGGAGGGGAATATATCGGAATTATCCACCGGATGTACTATATCTATGCGCCGGACTCCGACAGCATTACCCATGCTTTGTGTCTCTACGGAAGGCAGGTCTTCGACGTGGCGGGGAAGAGTCTGGTCATCAACTCTCTAACCGGCCTTTCCGAGGAACTGACCTCGGCCGGCGACAGTTCGATTCTCAGTAAAAGAGAGGTGCAGGTTCTGAAACTGATCGATTCCGGGAAAACCAGTGCCGATATCGCCGCCCTGCTGTCTATCAGCAAGAATACCGTCAGCCGGCACCGGCAGAAAATATTGGCGAAACTCCAGGTGAAAAACTCACTCGAAGCCTGCCGCCTCGCCAAAACCATGCGAATAATCTGATACATTCCCGCAAACGCCCTTAATCGGTCTGATCAATGCGGTTGAGTTAAGAAATCTATGCTATGTTTTTCCCATCGGAGCCCGTCAGGGCGTGCTGAAAGTAACCGGCCATGGAGCGAAGCGGAGTGGTCGGATAGACAATGATATATAATTATTGAGTCGCGGAGGGACGATTCTGTGGTACAGGATATTGCATCAACCACTGAGGCATCCCTCCGGGACGCCGAGGGTATTGGGCAGTCTTTGTCCGTGCACTCCGCTTCGCTCCATACACCGTTATAACACAGCGCGTCCTCCGGACTTCTCCATCAAGTCTTTTCAGCTTAATTCAACCGCATTGATCTGTCTTATCCGTCAAATCGATGCGCCTTGAGTTTTTATATTTTTTTAACTGTTTAATTTCGTCGTTTTCTGGTTTTCCACGTCTTATTTGCGAATCAATCATCAAGCAAGGATAAAGATGCTCGACAGAATCAAACGGAATATCGTAAACAAGGCGATCGAGGAAAACCTCGACGGCCTTGTCCGTTTCGCATTTTTCCGTTTAAAGGATAGATCTATGGCAGAAGACACGGTCCATGAAGCCGTGGTCAGACTGCTTGACCATTCATCCTCTTTACTTGCACCCGGAAGTGTCAAGGCATATCTCTACAGAATCGTTTATAATCTTTGTCAGGATACGTTCAGAACCTCCGGCAGGAATCTTCCGCTCAACTCTGTAGAAGAAACAGCCTTTGAAGAAAACGAACGGCTTGACCGGGAGGAAGCGGAAAGAATCAACCGGTTATTCGATCGGCTGCCTCAGAAAGAATCGGAAGTCATCAGAATGAATGTCATCGATGAACTTTCATTTGCCGAGATAAGCCGGATCCTGTCAGTCCCCGTTTCCACGATTAAATCACGCTACAAGAGCGGCATGGACAAACTGCGTCAGTCATACTCAACAAATAAAATGTCATAGTCATGGACGAATACAAGGATATAAAGGAACTGCTCAAGCCTCGCCGTGACATAAACGCTTCCGGCTCGCTTAATGCCAGAATCAGCGAAACGATTAACGGACGTGACCGCCGCCCGGCCGCGAAAGGATGGCTTTGGGGTAGTGTCAGTCTGAGTGCGGTTGCGGCCATGTTGATTCTGTTGCTGCTCCCTGAAGGAATGTCGGCCAAAGAGATTCTGACCGCAGCCATTACCGCAATACGCAATTCGACGAATATTGAGATGAAAGTCGATATACGGACAGCTCCCAACGATAACTTCGAGCTGATAGACCCGGATTTGGGATTCATCACCCATGACATCTGCATAATCAGTTCCGACTCCATATCCTTCTGGAGCATTGACAAAGGTGGCCGTGCCGCCGAAAAGAATGCCTCGGGAGCATATATGTGGCTCGACAAGTTCAATATCGGATGGCACTCTCCAAATTCCGACATTGGCAGCAAAGGATATTTCTCCGTCCTCATGAATCCGGAAAAGATACTTGAATCCGAACTGCAGCTTGCTCTTTCAGGAAACGTGAAGGATTTCAATATGAAGAAGAAGGATGGAAACATCTATCTTACTGTACATTCCCTGCCCGAAGGAGACTTCGCCAATCCCTATATGCTCAACAAATCCATAGCTGAATCGGAAAACATTCGCCGCTACGTCATTGACGCCGTGAACTATCGCCTGAAATCAGCTTCGATAGCAATGATTAAAGGCGCAAAAGAGATCGAAGTTCTGAAAATTACAGAAATAAAATACGATTCAGACAATGCGAAACTGCTTCCCATTCCCTCCGGAATTAATTTCATTGAGATAAACGGCGAATACGGTTCAGACGGAATCGAAGGTCTTGACGAAACGGAAACCGCTTCGGCTCTGTTCAATGCATTCACGACTTGGGATACCGAAATACTGGACAAGATAGCGGATCCCGGACTATCGGGCTGGATGTATCGTAGATCCTATGAAGGATCAAAGCTGCTGAAACTCGGCACACCGTTCAAATCAGGCAAGAACGACCGGATCACATTTGTTCCCTACACCATACGCCTACAGAACGGCTATGTCAAATCCATGAACTTAGCTCTCAGAAAGACACCTCAAGGAAGATGGATCGTTAGCGGAGGTCTCTGACAATCAAACCGATATATTTCACCACTCAGGCATGAATTAAATCATGCCTACAACAACTATACCCTTATGAAACTTAAATTCGCGTTGCTGGCTGTATATATCTCTTTAAGCCTCAACACTTTCGCACAAAACGAGTCCGTAGATACAATCAAAGCCCGACAACTTGATGAAGTCCTCGTGACAGCGACTCACCAACTGACCCGCATAGACGGCGACGGAATGCTCACGACCGTGCAGGGCACAATTCTTCAGAATCTCGGCATGGCCAAGGATGTCCTCGCCTATATTCCCGGCGTGCTGAACAACAACGGATCAATCGAAGTAATCGGGAAAGGCACTCCTGTTTTCTATATCAACGGACGCCGGATGCGTAATCCCTATGAGCTCGAACAAATGAAATCACAACAGATAAAAAGCGTGAAAGTCATAACGAATCCGGGCGCGAGATATGATTCCGGGACGAATGCCGTCATTCGCATCACAACCGTCAAGACGCCGGGCGACGGTTTCGCGCTTGACACGCGCACGAATCTCGGCGTCAGAGATTATGGTTTCGGCAGCGAACTGCTGAATCTGAATTATCGAACGGGAGGTCTTGATGTTTTCTCCTCGCTGCACTACGATTATAAGAAAGCAAAGGGCTCAAGCACGAACGTTCAGAACACCTGGGGCCAATCGCGCAACCAAACAGAACTGAGCATGACAGCGAAAACGCGGGAGCAGACATTTGACGGACAGATAGGATTTAACTTTACGACCGGAAGTGCCCATTCTTTCGGGGCATATTATCAGGCGATGTCTAATCCCGGACGTTCTCATGGAAAGACTCACTCGTCATTCACCACTGACGGTCTGACGCCGAATTTAAACCTGCTTGAAGAGAATTCGAAAAATGAACGCTACCAGCATATCGTAGATACCTATTATTCGGGAAGTTTCGAAAGATGGACAACCGACGCGACATTCGACTTACTTTGGAAAAACAACCGAGCCAACCGAACCGTGGACAATATGGAAGCCGACGCCGACAATGGCCCGATGAAATACATTGACCGCAACAAAGGGCGCATGTTTGCCGGCGAAATCAATATGTCGCGGCCGCTATGGAAAGGCAGCCTTGCAATCGGGGCGACTTATACCGACAGCCGGCGCACCGATGATTTTTCAACTTTCAATTCGCCGATATCGGGCAACGACGATGAGATCAGAGAGAGCAATGTCGGCTTCTATGGGGAACTGTCGCAGAATATCGGGCGACTGATGCTGAGGGGCGGCCTACGCTACGAGCATATAAAAAGCGATTACTATGAGCAAGACAGGATAATTAAGGAACAAAGCAAAAGATATAATGAATTCCTTCCGTCACTGAACCTCGTTTTACCGATCAAAAACGCAGTGCTGCAACTCGGCTACTCCCGCCGATATGTCCGTCCTCTGTACGGACAGCTGAGAAGCACCGTCACATATTACAACGAATTTCTTTATGAAACGGGAAATCCGAATCTGAAGAGTTCGTTCACCGACAATCTGTCACTGAATATCAAATACAAATGGCTGATACTCATGGCGAATTATAAACTTATGACCGACCGCATCATCACAGTATGCGAATCATATAAAGGCGATCCCGCAGTAACTTTACTCAAGAAAGTCAATTCGCTGGATGCTATACATGGCTACGAGGCAATAATTTCCATTGCCCCCGGATTCATAGGCCGGTCATATTATCCTGTAATTATGGGAGGCATAACGGGGCAGTCCTACAAGGTCAACTACAATGGCCGCACAATCAACATGAACAGCCCTATCGGCATTATCAGGTTCAACAACATCGTCAGACTCCCTGATAACTATATGTTAACCGCCAACTTTTCATGGCGCGGCAAAGGAGATGGTGAAAATGTCCGTTTAGGCCGCACATGGCAAATTGACCTGAGCGCATCGAAAACATTCAATTCGCATTGGGACATGAAACTATCATTCATCGACATATTCAATACCGCCCGGAAGACAAACTTTACCATTTACAGCGATATACGCGACGTGCACACTGAAAAACATAACAATCTGCGCAGCATCGAACTTACGGTCGGTTACCGTTTCAATGTCTCCAAATCGAAGTATAAAGGCAAAGGAGCGGGTAATGCGGAAAAGGAACGTTTGTAATCAGTCCATAATAAGAATCGAAGATCATGAGAATTTTCAGAATAATTTCATCACTAATGATGTCGGCGGTCATTGTGACATCATGTGTGATCCGAACGTCCAGAGGAGAAACATTGAACTCGACAAGTTCGTTTGATGCGCTCGAAGTCTTTAGCGGAATCGAAGTGATTCTTACTCCATCACCGACAGTCTCCTTTGCCGTCGAAGGAAACGAGCGAGCGAAATCGAAGCTGGAGATGCGTGTGGATAACGGAACTTTGCGTATCGAGGCCGACGGCTTGCGCTCCGGAGACTGGCTGAAAATCCGACTGTCAGCGCCGGTTCCCGAGAAAATGACGGCCTATAGCGGCAGCCGTATCATCAACGAGGGGACTCTGAATATTGAACGACTGGATATCCGGGGCTGGAACAACGCCTCCATAGCTCTGAACGGCCACGTCGCAATAGTGGAACTCGACATAGCTTCATGGAATTCGGCAACAGTGGAGATCGGAAACATATCGGCGGCAAATGTAACCGTCAGGGCTTTCAACGAATCGAGAACAGAACTGGGAGGATCAGCCGAACATATTTCGGTCAGTTGCCTCAACAATGCGACCGTTGACACTACCGGCCTAAACTGACCGTGGCCGGCTCGCCGCGATTCGATTACTGGCACTCTTTCCCTCGACTTATTTTTTCATTGAGCGCCTTCTGCTTCTCACTGTCCCAGTATCCGCAGTCAAGCTCGAAAAAAGTCGAGGAATAAGGGATTGTCAGCGGGGTCTTGATGATAACGACTTCAAAAAGATTGCTGACACTGTCAAGACGCCCTATGAGTTCTTCATGATTGACAGCCGTGATCTCCGACGAAGGAAGAATCCGGCCTGTTTCAGCCTTGAAGCCATCTATCCCGGGGCATATATCCTCGCTCAGAAATGCCAGTTCTGCGTCCTGATAAGTGTGGGCATATACGTGGGGAGCATTCTCGATCATGTCCTTCACCTTGCCCAGGACTTCTTCGTAGGGCTCGGGAGCATAGAGGGTGGTGATTCCTTTTTGTGTCTGCAAAGGATAGGCCATGTCGGTTATCACTATCCAGTTGCGGTGTCCGAGAAGAGGAAGTTTTTCTTGCAGTTTGCTCTGCCAGTCTGAGTTTTGCATGGTAACTGTTATTTTCTGACAAATTTAAGAAGGAATCTCTAATTAAGCAAAACCTTACCGAAAAAGATGCGCAAGAACCTTTAATGACAAAAAAATCCGGGGACATTACCGCTCCCGGATCTTTGTACTCAATACTCATTCTTTTTATTCGACAGGTTCGAACTGATCTTTGCCGACGCCGCAGATCGGGCACACCCAATCGTCGGGAAGATCGGCGAAAGAAGTCCCGGGCGCAATACCGTTCTCGGGGTCGCCCACAGCAGGGTCATAGACCCAGTCACATACTTCACATACGTATTTGTCCATAGTTCGTAAAGGGGGGGTTAAGGGTTGTTATTAATTAAAAACGGCACAATCTTCTTGAGATATCTGTGATATGAATTTTTCGTCATTCTGTTAACATTCTGCCGACGCCTATTGTTCAGTAACGGTCTCCCCTTGCAGAATTATCCTGCGGCCAAATTGAGAGAACCTGATCGTTTCGGCATGGAACATTGTAAATAAGGGAGACCAAAGAGATTTTGAGACATAAATCTGTAATTTTGGCAAGCGAGACCGTGATTTGTGTAAGAATTTTTAGCGGCGGGAGGGTTATTTTTGCAAAAACATCAGAATCCCTATTATGTCCAAAAAAATGAAACCTGAAGTGATATGCCATATAATGGGATCGGTTGACGGTCGTCTTCTGCCCCAACGCTGGAGCGCACCTTTCGGAGATGCGGCTCCCGGAGAACAATTCTCCGACTATGCCGCCATAGGGCGCGAACTGAGCGCCGATGCCTGGATGTTCGGCAAGGCCACGACGTGTGAAATGTTTACTGAAAGATATGTCGCAGAATCCGCACGCCCTACTCAGTCCGGACGCGTGCATAAAGGACACCGCGACTCCCAAAGACTGTTCATAACCGTCGATCCGGAAGCCGACATACTCTATACTTCCGACCGTCTGCGCGGCGACAACATCCTGACCGTTCTCGGCACAAACGCTTCGGCCGATTATCTCTCGTTTCTTGAGAAAACCGGAATATCCTATATCGTTCTCGACGATCCGACGGATCCGGCGGCAGCCATGACGGTTATCGCCGAGGATTTCGGGATTAAAAGAATCTCGCTTCAGGGAGGCGGAATAATCAACGGAGCAATGCTCGCCTCAGGGCTTCTCGACGAGCTGAGCCTCGTCATATATCCCGGTATTGACGGCAACAGCGCGGCTCCTTCGATTTTCGAGTTCATCGGTTCGGAAGATGACCTGCCCGCAAGCGGACAGACACTCGAACTGATCTCATCCGACGTAAGGAAACATGGCATCGTCTGGCTGCGCTACAAAATTCACCGCGGCGCCAACTTCCCCCGCCAATGAATTGTTGAATACAGAAATTTCTAACATAACCAAAAACGATATGCAAAAGATAACGTTGAACAATGGCGTCGAAATGCCCGTAATGGGCTATGGCGTATATCAGGTCGCGCCCGATGAGTGTGAGCGTTGCGTCAGCGACGCGCTCAGAGTTGGCTACCGGATGATTGACACGGCCCAGGCCTATCATAACGAGGAAGGGGTTGGCGCCGCAGTTAAGAAAAGCGGCATTCCCCGCGAAGAACTGTTTCTGGTCACCAAAGTATGGATTTCCAACTATGGCTATGACAAGGCAAAAGCCTCTATCGACGAGAGTCTGCGCCGTCTGGGGACAGACTACATCGATCTTATGCTCCTGCATCAGCCTTTCTGTGACCGCTATGGAGCCTACCGCGCTCTGGAAAGCGCCTACAGGGAAGGAAAACTGCGCGCTATCGGCGTCAGCAATTTTTATCCCGACCATTTCATAGATCTCGCAAGCAATGTGGAGATTGTTCCCGCTGTCAATCAGGTTGAGACTCATGTTTTCGACCAGCAGCATGAACTGAGGAAATACATGGATGAATTCGGAACCAGAATCATGTCATGGGGTCCATTGGCTGAAGGCCGCAACAATTTTTTCACAAATCCTGTACTCGCGGCGATAGGCGCCCGCTACGGGAAAAGCGTTGCCCAGGTCGCCCTGCGCTGGCTGGTGCAGTCAGGCGTGATCATCATTCCGAAATCGGTCCATGAAGAACGCATGCGTCAGAACCTCGACATTTTCGACTTCACCCTTTCCGATCAGGAAATGGCCGAAATAGCAGCTCTCGACACGGGCAAGAGCCTTTTCTTCGACCACCACGATCCGGAAACGGTAAAACTGTTTATGAGCTGGCGTTAAACAAACATGTCTGAAACATAATGAGAATTGCCGGACAGCGGAAAACCAGAGCCGCTGTCCGATTCGTTTTTATCAGAGGACGACCCCTTCGAGACGTAGAAGAAATTCCTTCGCGTCGAGACCTCCGGCATAACCGGTCAGAGAACCGTTGCTCCCTATCACACGATGACACGGCACTATGACAGAGAGAGCGTTCGCTCCGTTGGCCCGCGCCACAGCACGCACTGCCTGACGATTGCCTAAACCGCACGAAAGTTCCCTGTAGGAAACGGTAACGCCGTAGGGTATCTCCGTCAGTCTGCGCCACACTGACTTCTGAAATTCAGTCCCGACAAATATCAACGACAGGTCGAAGTGACGTCGGGCGCCGGCAAAATACTCGTCAAGCTGGCACGCCGCCATTACGTTGACAGGCGAAACGCCTTCTTTGAATCGCGCGTCCAGATGCCGTTTAAGTCTGTCATGCACACAATCGCGCTTGCCTTTCTCCGCGACCCAGTCACACAGACAAAGATTTTCTCCGAACGACCCGAGCAGCAGATCGCCGCACGGAGAAGCATATCGCGTTACTATTATTTCGCTTTTCTGACTCATGGATTATTCACAGCCGTATCGATAGCTAAATTACATCAATTATTCATCGAATACAACAGATTGCCGCCTTTTTTCGGGATTCTCGTGAAAGTTGGGCGACAATTGGTTAATTATAGTTAAATTCCGGGGAGGATACGGTGTTTGCGTTTGTAAAGTTTTTGCACACTCGGAAAAGGCAGTGCGCAAGAAAAATTTACGAAAGAAAACCATTTGTTAACTCGAGTTAATTATTGTATCAAAATAGCGCCAAAACAGTCATAAATTTAACAATTGGAGGGGTTTGCTAATAAACCTTTAATCGCCAACCAAAAGGTTTAAAAACGTCAAATAGGGCATTATCAACACTTTACAACTTGCACAATCTATCAAAAAGCAGTAATTTTGCAGTGTCAATCATTGAAACGGATTGAATTGCCAATCAATAGATTTTAATAATTTAATTTAGAAATGACACTACGCAATATATTAATTTCCACTCTTCTGTGTGGCATTCTGTCACCTCTGATGACCTCGGCAAAATCGCTTCCGAAGGAGCATCTGACAATAGCCCGCAACGAAACAAGACTTTCAACCACAGACTCATCCAACTCTTTCATAGGACTCGCCGTAGAGCAGACCCGCAAGAACTCTCCTTTCGCACAGATGCCCGAGCTTCTTCAGGAAGACGCCGACATCACCGCCGACGCTAACGCCGACAAGATCATAGACTATGCATCGCGTTTTCTCGGCCGCCGTTATATTCTCGGCGCCATGGGGCCCTCCGCATTCGATTGCTCCGGTTTCGTGGGTTATGTGTTCAAGAACTTCGGAATAAACCTCGACCGCACATCGCGCCAGCAGTTTCTTCAGGGCGAGAAAGTGTCGCTCGGCAATCTTCGCCCCGGCGATCTCCTTTTCTTCAGCTCGCGTTCCAGCGGCCGCGGCCGTGTAGGACACGTGGCAATGGTGACCGACGTGAACCCCGACGGTTCCTGCCGCTTCATCCATGCCTCTTCGGGCAAAGGACGCGTGACCTATCAGAATTTCCCCGACAACGGCTACTACGAACGTAACTTCGTCGGTGCTCGCCGAGCTGTCTCTTATACAC